>Ga0163153_10001884_pt1 | contig 32120 bp, 61 predicted proteins | sample OliLakLV19MP6IB1_FD_148629 | JGI IMG/M metagenome (GOLD analysis project Ga0163153, IMG submission 148629) | Freshwater microbial mat bacterial communities from Lake Vanda, McMurdo Dry Valleys, Antarctica - Oligotrophic Lake LV.19.MP6.IB-1 | ecosystem: Environmental > Aquatic > Freshwater >...
AGCCTGCTGCACGCTAACCTGGGGGACGCCAACCTGGGGGACGCCAACTTGCAGCACGCCAACCTGGAGGGCGCCAACCTGTACGACGCCAACCTGCGGAACGCCGACCTGCGGGGCGCCGACCTGCGGGGAGCCGACCTGCGGGACGCCGACCTGTCGGGCGCCGACCTGTCGGACGCCACCCTGCGGGGTGCCAACCTGCGGGGCGCCAACCTGCGGGGCGCCAACCTGCGGTACGCCGACCTGGAGGGCGCCAACCTGGAGGGCGCCACCCTGCGGGGTGCCAACCTGCGGGGCGCCGACTTGCGGGGCGCCAACCTGTTGAACGCCAACCTGCGGGGCGCCATCAACGTCCCCGTTTCGGCCGTTGGTGGTCACCGATGAATCCACCTGGACGCCAACTTGTGGGGTGCTATCAGCGTCCCATATCGGACAGTACACGCCAACTTACGGAGGAAACAAACAATGAATCGTGAACTTATGTTACTGACAGCCGATCGAGTCGAGGCCGAACAATACGAACACTACCGGCAAGATATTTGGGGGACAGCACTGATCCAAGTGCCGCTCGGTGAGATGGTACCGATCTGTAAAACTGCGGGATGTGTCGCTGGCAACGGTTTGTTAGCAACCGGCCTGTATGGCCTGTTCAATGAGCCGAACCGGGGGTACGTATTTGAAGACAAGGCGACCCGCACAGAAGTAAGCGACGTGGGCGCCATAGCACAAGGGTTTTTGGATCTCGACGAGGACACGGCTGAAATCCTGTTTGATGAGGGATGGCAACCCCGACCTGATCTCACTGTCGCTGAGGCACTGCGGATGCTGTCCGACGGGGCGTCGATCCATGAGGTGTCACCGACACATCGTGCAAGCGTCGAGGACGAAGCGTTGCAGATGTGGATGGAAGCGTATTACATTGATCTGCTCGACGAAGTGGACATGGAGAAGTATAATGCGGGGTATGTCGGCGAATTCCAGTCCCGCTCCGATGCCGCCGAAGAATTGTTCGGCCATCTTTTGCCGGAGGAAATCCCGAGCATGGCTGTGGATTGGGATATCGTGGCCGATCAGAAGATCGACGACGGCATGAGTTGGTGTCGTGATCGGGAAAATTTCTTTTCGCTGCAACCAGACGACAGCAGGAATAGCTACGTGTACCGCTACCAACTGGATGAGGTCTGATATAATGGCTAAACAAATCCACACAATTCTGGTGCGGCTGCAAAACGAGCCTGCGACCATTACCGACGAGGATCTGCGGGTCATCCGGGAAGTCGACGACCTATTTATGGCGGGCGTGCAGCGAGTCACGGCAACGTTAGCGGTCATTACCTCCGAGGCTACACGACTACTAGAGGCTGGACTGTAATATGCCCCGCACCCCCGACCAAATCATGAAAGATTTCGAGGCGGCCGCTTATGGGCGGGCCGACTATGACATCCATCTGACCCTCGACGAGATCCTCCAAGACGTCCTCGACAGTGTGAAGCTGGCCTGCACCGCTTACGACGAACACGGACATTGCCCTGCGGTATCCACCGTCAATCACATCTTTCATACAGTAGATGACTACGTAGCCAACCATTATGGGGAGAATTGAAAATGTACACCGACACGAACTTCAAAAGCAAGAAGGCCCTCAAGGAAGCAGTCGCTGCAGGCCGACAGGTCACTGTGTTTCAGCCGGGCGGGATTTTTCCCTCCAAGACCGACGGCTCCATTTCACTGGAAGGTCCGCACTATCCCGAGCCGCATCGCTGGTATGCCTCCGCTGTCATCAAGGGCGGCGTGATTGTTCCTGGCTCGGTGAAGTAGCTCTTGACTAATACGTCGCAGTCCCGTACAGTAGGAGCATCATCATGAAAACGCCCCGCCCCCGAAAAATCAACTGCCTCTGTGTCTACGAGGTCACCGAACTGTACGACTCAGTTACTGAGGTGCAGCGGATCGCTATCATCCACGAGCAGGACTGTGAATGGGCGACAGAACAGTTGCGGATCCAAGAGGAAATGGATGAACAGATCCGGCAGATGCACTGGGAGGATGCAGTGATAGACGGGATCTTTGACAACGAGGAGGAGTTAAGTGACACGGAAAGATTATGAACGCTTAGCCCGAGCTTTTCGGCGGGCGCTAATAGAGGCCCAACCGCATGATGGCTACCTGGATGCCTGGCAGAACGTACTCGATGCTGTTGCCGACGAGTTGACGGGCGACAATCCGAACTTCAAACGGAACCGTTTTTACGAAGCAGCCCGCTCATGATGAAGAGGATCTGTTAGACGATGGCTGACTTTGCTCCAAAAATTATTACTCTAGCGTTTGCGCTACTGCTGCTGTCTCTTATCTTTTTCGGCGCCGATAATGCGGACCGGCGAGTCCATCGAGCAAATCGGCCATCTTATCCGACCACAACGACGACAATATCCTCCGTGTGGATTCTGACGTCATGTTACTGTGGACCGAACAAGTAGTAAAGGTTGTTGACCCGTATATGAAATTTGCAGAGTTTTTGGACGGGTACTTTGCGACTGTACTAGACAATCAGCGTTCGGGGCAATATCTTTTCAACTTCCTTTACCATAGCCGCCCCGAAATCGCTGATGCCATAAGGGACACAGAGTGCGATCCGTTTTACGACGATACCCGTATCCCTCTCGCTATCAACAGAATATTGGAGTTATGGTATGCCTAGTTTGAAGGATTACTCTCCAAACCAAATCGCTTATATCGAGAAGAATATTATCAAACGACGAAAGGCCAATAGCCATGACTACCCGTAAAGAATCGTTCCTGTCATTTTTGCAGGACTATCCGACGAGCGGTTTCACCGCTAAAGAAGCGGCTGAAATGTTGGGCGTGAACACTAGTTCGTTCGCTACCGATGCGTTCAAATGGGTGAACAGCCCAGAGTTCTCCCACGTCCATCGGGCCGGATCAGGTAACGCTGGTGACCCTTACAAGTACTGGTTCGATTCGGAAAAAGAGCGGGGCATGGATCTTGTCCGCAAGCATCGCCGTCCTCGTAGCAACAAACGTACCAAAGTTACTCCTAAGGCCACGCAAGCAAAGCCGCAACCAGTAGTTGAGGCATCGACGAGAACTTTGATCGTGGCGCCTGGACAGGAAAACGGTACGTTTGCCCAGATCATTTTCGAAGATGGCACCGACGTGATCTTGATCGACGACAAGTCGAGGCTCATCAGGGGCCGGGTTCTTGGATGACGCCCGCCAGAGAAGTTGCGAGAAAATGTTAGGGCGTGTCGCCGAGATCGAGGTCGTTCGATGAGGCCACACTCGGCGAAGCTGAGACGACACAAGGACGATCCCGTGCCTCTGCGTCCGTTCAAACGGGATCTGCAGCGGCTCCTCCGCACCCACAGCCACGAGGGATTCCAGCTCGTCGGCCAACGTGAGCCGAAATATGAAGGGCTGGCGCAGGAGTTCCTGACGCATATGAGAAGAGCGGTTCAGCTGCGAACCGTACTCCGTAGGGAGGCTATCAATGGGGCATTGGCGCCTGATTAGGAAGAGGCGAGGGATCGTATTCTTGCCGCCCTCGGCATTCGGGGGTGGCATAGGGAGGAGCATGATGATGCGTAAAACACGAGTGGAAAGTGACATCGTTGAACGCCTACGGAAGTGTCACATCCGCAAATATAACGAGCCTCTTTTTGACGACGCTATCACCGAGATCGAGAAGCTGCGAGAAACGTTAGGGCGTGATGACAAGGCTGAGATCGAGGCACTACGAATTGAAAGGGCTGATTACGCTAACGCTATCTCGGATAGAGATGCCGAGATCGAGGAGCTGCGAGCCTTCGTGGCCAAGCTGCAATCCTTTGTGGCTAAGCTGGCCGGACTCTCATTGGCGCCTGATTACGTATTGCCCGACGAGTTCGTCCCCTATTGTGATGATAGTGACGAGTAAAAAACTTTACGAAACAGAGGAAGTGATATGACAGTGAACATCAAGGCCATGCAGAACAGTCTACGCAACATCGCCGACTCCATGCGATCCAGCTCAACTATGCCCTATGATGGCTACGTGTTGGATCGAATTGCTGCCGATCTCGGTACTATTACCGTGTCCGATCTCGACCATTTGCACCGATCTCAAGCGCTTGACGAGCTAACTAGAGAATCCGAAGCGTTAGGCCTCTACGATGCGTGATTTGGCGTGGGAGAGATTTATGCGGGAACTAAAAGCGAACGCACCAGGCTGGACCTCCGAAAAGTTTCTTCGCAACCTATCTGTGCCGACCCCACCTACGCCACTAGAATCGGGCTCCTAGGATGGGCGGCGTTAGTAATGAAGCAAGCTGCGAGTATTCTAATTGCCGTCAGCTCGGAGTTAAATGGGTGGCGGGGCGACTTCTTTGCAAGACACACGGCAGAGAATTCTCTGAGTTTCTGAACCGCATTATCGGGGAGCAGCAAAAATGAGACAAGAAGAACGCCAACTAGGGCTACGTTACATCCGGGACATCCGCAGCAATCTGCGAGGCCTTCCTGTGATACGCTCCACTGTGCGACACGAGTTTAACGGTGGCGGTGAATTTTGTGTGCTCTGTCATACTGTGCGGACACACGCCCTTCACTATAATGAATATTCTACCGAATATCTAAGAGAAGGAAGGTGATTCGTAATGTCAGTCGAAATGATTGCAGAAATTGACCGGCTGTTGACCGACTACAGTTTTAGAGAAACTGTACCTGTGAAAGAGATCTGGAATCTGCTCTTAGACCTTCGTGCGTTGCAGCTAGGGGAAGATCTATTCCTGGAGCATCCCGGGGCGGTTGACATCCCGGTTCTGGTACACTAGCAAATGTCGATGCAATCAACCTACCCCAAGGAGGCCACCATGCAAATCAGTCTATAGAGGCCACACAAGTGCCCCAGAAACGAGTTTGCATCCAATGCCCGTATACGGCTCCAACAAAAAACGGACCATGTTGCGCTCCGTTTTGCCTTCCACTGCCCGCAAAACGGTCCGCGCCGATTTGGCTACTCTAAAGCGTAAGAGTCGTCGAGCCCTGCGTCAGGCGCTACACAACGTAGCCGTCGACATCGAACGCTGGGACGAACAGGCCGGGTTCGACGACATCTTGTACATTCCTCGCCGCCAGTACTCGGATGACTATGGTTTCATCGTTTCTGAACGACGGGGCGCCGATAATGTCGCCGCTCTGCTAAGATGGGCACCGAGTCAGGTCAAAGGGGTTCGCTTGGAAGATCGTCTGAGCAAATTCCGGGCGATGCTCCCCCATAACACCATTGGACGACACGCAGCATCCCACGTCAAAGATCTCAGCGAGTTTTACGTTCGCAAGCCCGACGACAGGAGCTACGGCGTCTACTGGTGGCAACTCTATGACTCCTCCGAAAAACGAGCCGAAAAAGAATTCGCTGCCGCCTGCAACTACGCTGCGTTGGAGGCACGGCTGAAACTGGTCCTCGAAGACAGCAGTAAGCACCGACGGTTCAACAAGATGTTCAAGTCGAGAGTGCGGCTCACCGAACGATGCCCTGATGGGTACTTGATCACGGTCGGCTACGAATCGACCGGCCGCCCCCTACTCGGCGTCCACGACATCGAAGCTTTTGTGGCGCATCACATGAAGACCCATCTCCGGGAACGGGGCACGGAACTGGGCACAGTGATCACCCGGGCTCTGGACAAAGTGCTTACGGTACAGTAAACTCTCACTATGTGGAGGTATGTATGCACGTCGTAGAAGTATTGCGTGGCGGCAAATACGTGCCGCTCCTGCATCCCTGCAAAAAATCGCAGGCCACGAGCCAGAAACGGTTCTTGGAGCGCTGGACACGTCGCAAGTATAGGATCGTGAAACTGTGGCGTTCCCGAGAGGTCTGTGCCCTGATCGATATTACTCACCGTCAGCTACATTTTTGGACCGGTACCGGGCTGGTAACATGCGAAAAAGTCGGGCACAATCATTGGTATCACCCCGATCAGGTCCGCAAGATCCGAATCATCAAACAGTTCTTGTACACCGGGATCTCGCTACAGGAGATCCGCCGCATCGGCTGGATCCCCTACCAAGGCTACATGGCCTACCACCAACAGGAGTTTGTATACTTATTTGACGACCGGCAACTTTTAGCCTTTACTAGCAGCGCTAAGACGGCTTATGCGCTAGCAAGGATCATAAATGACAACTCAACTTCATCCTCCGTTCAGTTATGACAATCTTAGCCAGGTTCTTTATGATGCCCCACCGAAAATTTGGGCGGCAGGTATGGTGTGGTATGAGGAAGCAAATGCGTGGTGCCACAACTTCCCTCCGTTCACGGTGAAGCAAGTCGCTGGAGTCGTGGCAGCGTTCAGCCGAAACACGTCGTGGGACTTGAACCTTCGTCACGTCGCCAAGTACCTGCGGGGCGAACCTGTGGGGCATTTCAAGCCCTGTCTCTTCCAGGCTAAAGCGATCCTCGACGGGGCGGAACCGCTAGATGTGCTCACCGGCTGGAAAATTCGGGCGTTCTATGCCAATATTGCCAACCCAGACGGTGACGAGGTTACTATTGACAGACATGCCGCCGCCCTTTTGGCCGGAATGCGAACGCCGGACTATGTGCGCATATATAAGAGCGCTTCCGAGAACCGGCATTTGCACCGCAGATGTGTAGAGATCTACACTCGGGCAGCGAAAGAACGTGGTCTTATTGTAAATCAAGCCCAGGCGATTGCGTGGTTACATCACAGAGCCAAGTCATGAAACGCAGCCCCGCTTTAAGGGTATTGCGGCGTCGAGTAGCATACCTAGAACAGACGGTCGCTGAACGGCAATACAGCGACACCTCCCAGTCGTATGTTGTCGCCGAATTAGGGGCGTTACGCTGGGCGTTAGAAGAACTTACTACAAACGATGATGATGGAGATGAAAATGATTCCGATCGAAAATAATAAGAATATAACCGAGCATGGACTTGATGCCTTCCAAAGGCAAGCGTTTTCAATCGCCGTGACTAAGGAATCTTTTCAGATCCTTCTGACGGGCATCTATTCCCAGAAAATTAGAGCTGTGGTTAGGGAACTTTGGACGAACGCCTACGATAGTCACGCATTCGCCGGTAAAGCTGATGTCGCTTTTGATTGTCATCTGCCATCATTGCTCGACGCCACATTCTCGGTTCGTGATTTCGGAACTGGCATGACTCACGAAGAGGTGATGCATTCCTACACACAAGTCTTCACGTCAACTAAAACAACGACTAACGAACAGGTCGGTGAAAAAGGATTGGGCAGCAAGGTTGTCTTTGCATATTGCGACAGTTCAGAGCTGGAAACCTTTCTAGAAGGTGTGAAGCGCACCTATCTGGTGTCGCTTGATCCCGAGGGAATCCCGTCAATTTCATTCATCCTCGCTGAAGAAACGGATGAACCAAACGGCGTGCGTGTCTCGTTTCCGGTACAGACACGGCACTACCAGGAATTCGTTATGGAAGCCGAAGACCTGGCGATGGCGTTCCCGGTGCGGCCAAATATCAGTGGGGCATCGGTAAGGATCCTGGAGCCGACGATCCAGTTCGAGAACTGGAAATGGTACGATAGTCACTCCGGGCAGCGGTATATGATAGAACAGGGCTGTGTCCGCTACCCTCTTGATAATGACAACCGGGCTGATAGCGGATGTGTTCGGGCCGGGACCTTAGTGGTCAAAGTGCCGATCGGGTCGGTTGCTACTGCTGCGAGTCGTGAAGCGTTGGCCTTGACCGATAAGACGCAAGAATATCTTACGGTAATGTTCCGAGAACTACAGCCCAGCATCGACCGTTATGTCGGCACCGCTCTCGAAGGCTGTAAGACGTATCTCGACGCTATCCGTACCGCTATGGTACTGAAGGGCACGTTCGCTGCTAAGACAGCGACGTGGTATGGTAAGGACGTCCCGATGGTCGGTCGGGGCAATATGAATTATGGAATGAAGCAGCCGCTGCAACTATACTATGTGGAACGGGTCGGGCGGGAAATCCGGGAGATCCTACTAAAGTCCCCAGAACATTGCATCTATGATTTTCCAAGCATAACGTTTTATGTCGATCGAGGACAAAAAATTGCCCGCCGAAAAATACGGCTCGATGCGCTACGGGAACGCAGCTTCGTTCGGCATGGGACGACGGGGAACTTTTATATACTGAAAGACCCGACCAGTCGTCAGCTAAAAACGTTGGTGCGGACATGGGGGCTGCAGCCCCACCAGATCAAGTCGATCACGGCGGTGCCCGATGTCCCGGCAGCCACACGAGAGAGCGTGGTTCGTTCCGGCATCTACTCCTACCACCACAATGACCTGACTTCGGCAGGAAAGGTCGACTTCGGCGAGTTGGACGAATTCTACGTGATTCCTATGACAAAGATCGACTCGCCGGTCCACTTCCGTCAACTGGACAATGCCCACGTCTACCCGAAAAAGGCACATTTTGTGGTGCAAGTCTCCAAGACGCTCGGTCTCTCGAACGTGTACTTCTTGTTGCCGCAAGCATATAAGCAGCTTGACGGGGCTGGCGTTTTATGGGAAGATGCCGTGGTCGAGAAGGTCATGGACATGAAAGACGAGTTGTTGACTCAATACGAGGAGCGTATGCTTCGCTGCAAGTTCGCTGACTGGCTGGTCCCTATCCTGGAAACATGCGACCTTCTCCCGGCAAAAACATCGAGTGCTGCTCCGTCGGCGTTGATTAGCCATTCGAACATCATGCAGATGTTTCAGACTGATCTCTTCCAAGGGCCAACCCTCGGAGTGAACGACATCAATGCAAAAGTGGCGGCGGTTTCCGAAGCAATCAACGAAAGGTTCCCGCTCCTGCAAATTATCGACATGTGGCGGGCACGCAACGACAGCAACTGCACGGAAAATGTGAAACAGTACATCCAACTCATACAGGAAAAGGAAGGCAAATAATTATGAAGTACGCATATTCACTCACGGACTCAACCCTGTCCGTCATTATCAATGGGCGAGTTCTTCAGACGGATCGTTCGAACCCGGGCTGGGCGACTATCAAGGACCTTTTGGTCGCCGACGACACTGACGATGCCGATCTGATCGCCCTGTTCGCCCCGATCGAACATATCCGCCGCCAAATCAACGAGATCAGCGTCGTGGACGGCGTCGTGTTCCGAGGCAATGTGCCACTGCACAACGAAATGTCCCGCCGGATGATGGACGTGTTCGCCGAGGGGCTCGATATCGGACCGTGGATCAAGCTGGCCCAGAACATCGAAGACAATCCGTCGGAAATGGCCCGTGAAGAACTTTACCCGTTCATGGAGAAGAGCGGGCTCCCGATGACGCCTGACGGCTGTTTGATCGCTTTCAAAAAGGTGCGGGACGATTATACCGACTTCAACACTGGCACGTTCGATAACCATATCGGACAGTACGTGTCGATGCCCCGAGAGCAAGTGGATCCGATCCGAGACAATCTGTGTTCGACGGGGCTGCATTTCTGCTCCAAGAGCTACCTTCCGATGTTCGGTTCGAACGACAGCGGGGCGAGAGTGGTGTTGGTGAAGATCAATCCTCGTGACGTGGTGTCGATCCCGTCGGATTATGATGATTCGAAAGGCCGGACGTGTGCCTATGAGGTTGTTGGCGAGCTGTCCCACGAGGACGCTCAGGCGGCAATTTGGAAGCCGATTGAGTCCAGCTACGGGAGTTATGCGTGGGGCTATGATCCCGAGGAGGATGAGGACAACGACGAGTCGTGGGGCGACGACCTCGACGATGACGGCGATGATCACTGGCCCCACGACGCTGGCGTCGAAGCCGCCGAGATCGAAGAGATTCTCGACACTGTAGTGCCAGGAAAACCCGTCGAGGAACCGTTTGTGATGAGCGTTTCGGCGGGCAAGGTGACGCCGCAAAAATTTCAGCAACTGTTGAAGAAGTACGGGTCGCTGTCGGGTATGGCCCGAGCATTGGGCATGTCGGCCGGGTCCATACAGTCGTGGCGGCGGAAATTGCAGCCGTAATCAAATCTTTACCTGGGGATAGCTTGCGTTTTGGCGAGCTATCCCCTATAGTATCCACATACCCCCCCGGACCATTGGGTCCCAGCAACAAGGAATGAGTAAGAATATGAGTACCACAGAGGAAAGAGTCGTCGAACTCGACGGCACGAGTACTGATCAGGAATGGGAAGACGCTCCCCGCATCTCAGTAGAATCCTCCCCCGAAGAGCCTGCTGAAGAGCCTATTGCTGCGAAGGAACCACGATTCCGAGCCACAAAGGCCGAGATGGAAGGCCGAGAAAAGGCCGCCTTTCGGATGCTGCAGCAAGGACCGACCACCATCAACAAGATGTCGACAGAAACGAAGCTTTCGTATCCGAAGACCGCAGCCCTAGTGCAGCGGCTCGTAGCCGAAGGTCGAGTCTCGGTTATCGGCAGTGATAGCGGTAAAACTTTGTACCGGATCGACCCGAAATCGGCTACCCCCAAGCCGGTACGGGCGCTGCCCAACGTATCCCTGACGAAGTTCCTGGATCACTTCCACCCCGGAGAGGAGCTGAAGGTCGTCGGATTGCATCTCTCGGAGGATGGCCCCACCGTCGAAGTCCGAGTTGCCGACGAAATCGTCAAGTTGAGGGTTTTGGGCTGACGTATGGAGCTGCGCCGGATTTCATGTTGACTTGTGGGGTCCGGCGTAGTACTCTGCCTCGAAGGCGGAGTTGAACCTGTGTGGGGGAGTTTCTATGTCCGGCAACGGCAGCAATCAAGGTCAAATTCGCACATTGGACTATGACAATGAAGCCTGGGTAAATATCTCTGATATGAAAGCCTTGATCGAAGCGTCGAGCGAACGGTTTAGCGTCGAAGGGTTGATAGAGAGTGCCCAAATGATGAACCGCCTCCTAAATACAATACAAGTGATACTTGGGTAGTAATCATGGATCTGGTTTGCAAGATGCGAAGAATCGGCCGCCGCACAAACTCGATCGATGAGTTGCTAGAGTTTCTCGACGAAGTCACCAAATGTCCAGAAAAGATCGACGAATACTACTATGAAAAAGTATGCAGACTGCCCCGACTGCGAGACGGGGAAATCAACGCGCACCTATGACCCCTACGGGTCGCCTACTTTGTTAGAATGTTCCAGCTGCGGCAATTTGTGGCACGAGGCGCCAGGCACAGTTAAACTGAAAGCCGCCAAAACTATCGAGACAATAGGAGATGTGTTGTGACTCACGAAGAATCAGCGTCGCTGCATGAAACAGAAGCCGATGCAATATTGAGCGACTGGCGGGAAGTATACAAGGACAGCCCCACACACGCAGCCGTAATGGTGTGTGCAGCACAAGCACACGCCACACTTGCCCTGTCGCATCGCTCCGCCACCGAGCGAGCGAGCGCACCGAGGCGATTCTAGCGGCCGGTCGGTTTGCCAAAAATGTCGTGTTCGATCTGTCGCTCGACCGAAGACAAACGGCGAATCAAGAATATTGTCGAAAAGCTGCTTGACATTCCTGACGACGCCGCATAGGATCCCTACCATGGCTAAATTCAAGGACCCGCTGAAAAACATCGGTACTCGGGTCACCCCGCAGGACCAACCGATCCCCGGCACCAACCAGGTTCCCAACAACGCTGGTGGCTACACTTTTTCGCTGGACGACTGGAAACAGTTGGAACGGTTCTTGATTCTTGGAACTGAGGGCGGCACGTATTATGTACGTGAACAAAAGCTGACCGCCGACAACGCTACACTGCTTCTTCGCTGCATCCAAGCAGACGGGCCTCGGGTCGTGCAGATGGTCCTCGACATCGACAAAGATGACCGTGCCCCAAAAATGAATCCGCTCATCTTTTCGATCGCCGCCACTTTGGCGACCGGGACAGTCGAAGGGCGCCGGGCCGCTGAACAGGCCGTACAAAAGGTATGCCGCACCGGCTACCATCTCTACCTCTTCGCTGGCTACGTCAAGAATTTCAAAAATATTGGCGGAAAAGTCACGAAGCGAGCCTTTTCTCGGTGGTTTACGGAGAAGGACGTGAATTCTCTCTCTTACCAGTTCATCAAGTATCGGCAGCGTGAAGGCTGGACGATGCGAGATTTGTTGAATTTGGCGCATCCGAAGCCTAGTAACGAATCCTATGCGGGGCTATTCAAATGGGCCATCGATACACAGTATGGCAACGACGTGTCCGTCCCGACAGACATCCCTTTGATTGTAGCGTTTTCTGAGCTACAGCAAACCGATTCTGAGGCCCGGGTCATCGAACTGGTGCGAGCACATAACCTCCCATGGGAAGCGCTGCCCGACAAATTTATGAATAGCAAAGTCGTGTGGGCAGCGCTTTTGGACTCTGCGATCGGCTACACGGCGCTACTTCGCCAACTTCCGAGACTCACCAACCTGGGGCTCGTAAAAGATCTTTCTTACAGTACCGATCGTGTCGTAACGATGTTGACCAATCCACAAAAGATCGCTGCGAGCCATGTGCATCCACTAGCCCTACTCGTCGCCCTGAAACAATATTCGGCTGGCCACGGAGACAAGGGCCAACTGACTTGGGTGCCGGTCCGTATGGTCATAGACGCCCTCGATAGTGCGTTCTACACTTCCTTCGATTCTATCGAAAGCACGGGCAAACGTCATTATTTGGCGATCGACGTGTCCGGATCGATGGACATGGGCTCTGTTGCGGGCTCCAGCCTTACGCCTCGGGAAGGCGCCGCCGCAATGGCGATGGCTTCGGCCCGCACAGAGACCAATTGGTGTATCTACGGATTTTCCGACAAACTCGTTGACTTGGGCATCGGTGCTACCGACAGACTTGATAATGTCATCCAGAAGATGTCCAGACTCCCTTTTGCCCGCACCGATTGTGCGCAACCTATGATCGACGCCCAAAAACGTGGACTAGAAGTAGACTGCTTCAGTATTTTCACAGACAACGAGACGTATGCAGGTTCGCTTCATCCGAGCCAAGCAATCCAGCAATATCGAAGCGAGAGCGGCATCAGCAATGCGTCCTTGGTTGTTTGTGGGATGACCAGTGCCGGCTTCACAATCGCTGATCCGGCGGATGACCGGATGCTCGATGTCGTCGGGATGGACGCCTCTGTGCCCGGACTAATTTCTTCCTTTTCTCGTTGACAAGGAATAACGGGCATGATAGGATGCTGATAGTAAGCAGGCGGATGTAGGGGAAAGAGTGTGGTAGAGGTCGCACGAGATTCGGTTATCACTCTGGGTAATAGTTCCGGACTCAAAATTATTGCCTCTATCTATTCGCAATACAGTCCGTCCGATGATGTGGAAGGAGAGAAGGTAGATGAGATATAATCAAGATACGCACTTCCACTTTCACTTCGACGGAGCAATCAACCTCCATTGTGGTGGGACAGAAAATCACCTTGTGCTAGATGCACTGAACAGAATTGAGTCAAAGATGAGTGAAGTTTCCGATGCCCTCGATGCCCTTGTAGTTCGCATCACTGAAGATGTAGACCATTTGGTCGCCCTTGTTGCCGAGGCAGCCGCTACCCATGCGTCTGACCAGGCCACAATCGACGCCCTCAATGCCGATGCTACGGCAACAGCTGACCGGATCAAGTCGATTGACCCTGACCCCAGCTTCCCGGGTGTGGTAACGCCTCCGCCCGTTGAGCCCCCGGTTGAGCCCCCGGTCGTCTAAGTTAGATGTAATGTGCATCCCCTATTCGGGGTCGAGCCACTTCGATCAGTAGAAAGGGATGCACATTACTAAAAGCGGTGAGAGTCGCTGAGAATTGGTTAACAGTTGCTTACACCCCCAGTCCTCGCCTATAGCTCTCATCTCATTCTGGAGAACGACGCCAATATCGACTGGTCGAACTGGCTCGATTTGTACGGCGCTAAAATTATTTCCGATAAGCCAATCCGTTTGGAGACAGGTGCTGGGACAGGTGCTGGGACAGGTACTGGGACAGGTACAGTACCTGATCCACCTGTCCCAGTACCTGATCCCACTCCGGGACCGGCGCCGACACCAGGCAGTGGCTCCCTGGAACAGGCTCTCGCTACAATGTTCCCGTCGAACGGTCCGAAGCAGACCATTGCAAGAACGAGTGCCGAGAAGGGTCGGCGACGAGGCGTTATCTGCTAAATAACTCGCCTCGACAACTTATTGCCCTTTTCTCACCAAAACCCTGGCCTTAAAAACGCCGGGGTTTTCACATTCAGGAGAGAGCCTTAAAATGGCCGGAATAAGTGATTTGGCGCCTTTTAAAATCCCCCAATCAATTTCTGGAGTTCGATCGCAACTTGACCGAGCTGGAAAACATCTTCATCACCACGACTACCCGATAAGGAACAATCATGAACGACGTCTACGTAGTGCGCATCCAGCCCGATGGCACCGTGTTCGCGGTGAGCACACAACAGGGCGGCTACCGCTACGCGGCTGATGCCGCACGGAAGGAGGGCGGCATCGAAAGCATCGACATCGTGACGTTGCCCAATCCGATCCTCGGGCATGGCGTGTTCGTCGGCGCCATCGACGACTGGGGCGCCACCTACGACCCGCCGTTGCCCGTCAACCGTAAAGCGTGGGCGCTCTACGGCCGCAGTCCGATCCATGGACCCATGTGGCTCGCCAACGATTACAACGAACCGCTCGACACAATGCTGATCGACATGCTCACCGGCGACGAATGGATCGGCCACGATATCGATGTCGCCATGGATGAATGGCTGATCCAACATGGATGACGGTTACAAAAAAGAGCCGAAAAGTGCTAGTACCCTGGAAGAATTTATGGAGACCTGATGACTATTACTCTATCGGGATGGGAAGAATTCATAGGCCAGGCCGAACTCAAAGCTAGGCTTCAGGTCCACATCAAGGCGGCACTAGAACGGGAGGAACGACTAGATCACATCTTTCTGGCCGCCCCGCCAGGCGCCGGTAAAACTTCACTCGCTGCGCTCATCGCTGCAGGGATGTACTGCGACTTCATAAGTAAGGTGGCGCCTATCAAAATTCCTGTGCTGCGATCGATCGTACGGGAGTTCGAAGGCATACTTCTGATCGATGAAATTCACCGTATGAGTAAGTCGGAGCAGGAGAGCATCCTGGTCTTGTTGAGTGAGCATCGTCTGGAATCGGATTACGGCACGATCGAGAATAATTTCATGACGATCATCGGCGCTACCACGGAGCCGGAGAAAGTGATACTGCCACTCAAGGATCGTTTCCCGATCGCCCCGCCTTTTGCTGTATACAGCAACGAGGAAATGTCTCGGATCGTGCAGCAAATGGGACATAAGATGGACGTTACGTTCTCTGATAAGAACGCAAAGCTTTTGGCTGTGGCAACGAACGGTATCCCCCGTCATGCCGAACAGTTCGTTATTGCAGCGAGAGACTTGGGGACGCAGGACGCCAATCGGATCCTAGTGTTCCTACAGTACACGCCGGACGGATTATCACGAGATCACGTGAAATACATCAACCTGCTATGTCGGAACGATGTGATGGGTCTCGAAGTCTTGGCGACCAACTTGCAGTTAACAAAGCAATCTGTTATTCTGCTAGAGAAAGTCCTAGTGGACAAGGGCTTACTCACATTCAGTAAATCAGGCCGAGTGGCCACCACGCTCGCACACAAACAACACAAAGGAAAATAACAATGCCAAAGACCAGCAGAACTGAGCCCCTCGTACGAGCCTACGCTCATGGCGTCACTGTGAGGCTAGGCCTGATCTCCATCGTGGGATCCTTGTACCCCATCCAAAAGGGAGAGAAAGAAGTCAAAGCCTCGTTCGCTTCACCGGATCATAATCCGGTAACCCGTGTGTACAAGGATGCTGTGACCGGGAGGATGTACGACGAGTCAGAACTGGCCCGTTCTGTTTCGACCGCCGATGGTGTGTCCAAGATCGTCGACGCTGCAGCCCTGAAGGCGTTGCGTCAGTCGGAACAGACCAAGAACCTAATGGACGTGACGATCCACCCGATTGCCGACATTAGCCAGGCCTCGTTCCCTTCAAACCATTCGGCGTATTTGTTCCAAGCCGATCCGGCGTCCGCACAGGCCGCCAACTTCTTGATCCGGGCATTGGACGACGAACAAGAGTTGGCCGTGATGGGTGTCATGAATTTGAGGCATTATGAGGGGCTATATAGATTGTTGTTGTGGCGTAACCAGCTTGTGATTCAACGGTATATGTTCGCCGACGACGTGCAACCTCATGACACGAAAGATCTTCCGGCAGAGTCCAAGCAGTCCGATCTGCTGCGCCAGGTCATGGCGAAACTGGTGAAGCCCTTCGATGCGGCGACCTACCGCAATGAGCAGACGATCCGTATCCGGGAAGCGGTCCAGGTCCTGGAAGTGACAGGCGCTCTTACCCCGGTCAAGCGCACCGAGGTCGAAGAGTCTGATCTAATGTCGGAGCTGGAAAGCTATCTCAAGGCTTTGGACGGAGGGTCATGAAGTACCAAGTGATCTGGCGGGAAGCCCGGATTGCGGACATCGAAGCCGACAATGAGGCCGATGCCCGCAAGAAGTGGATGTACGCAGAGTTCGAGGACGATACGTTCTGTGAGAAATACGACCCGGAAATTGTCAGCGTCACGGAGATTGCCGAATCATAAAATGACTACAGAAACGACGATAACCTACTATGGAACGCTGCTCGAATCACACCATCCTGATCTACGGTTCTTCGAATAAACCGTACACCGTCAGCGTGAAAGACCTTCTGCCGACGTGTACCTGCCCCGCTTTTGCAATCAACAAAAACCGGGCCAAGTCGATGAAGCCGGGAGTGCGGTACGCCACAGCAACCTGCAAACATATCCAGGCACAGTTCGATCGCCTGTGCCGCTTCAGGGGAGAGCCTGTCATCCCTGGGCTGTGTCCTCGATGTAGTAGTGAAATGGAATGGATTCCCGACGACGAGGAAGAGGCACTATGATGCAATCATGCCCAGAGTCCCCCGAGGAACGGGGACAGAGGCCCACTAAAGCTGCTGTCGAAGCAAGTACCCGTTTGCACCCACTCACCCCGGGTCAACGGGCCGTGCTTGCTCGGGCTCAACAGAAGGTTGCCGACCTTGAAGCAGTACGACAGACGCTGTGCGGCTATGTGGGTGATCGATGTGATTGCAAGTACGGTCGTGGGGACGGATCCTCGTACAGTGAGAAGACGGGATGCCCCGAGATTCGAGCAGCGCAAAGGATGATCGCTGAACTTGCGGACGAGCGAAACGAGCTGAGTGACGAGAATGACCGCCTTATGGCGACAATCAGGGGTTTGACAACATGAACAAGGAAGAAGCATTCCAACCGTTTATGGCCCTAAAGAAACAGCTGGAGCAGATTGCCGCCTCATTGGGATTGACATTAGCAACGTTCGGGCTCATCATAGAAGATGACCTCGATCTATGCGGCGTGCAATGCCAGTTCATGATCCGTCCCGAGGCGGTCATGAGTGACGCCGAACGGGAGCAAGCCACATTCGACCGTGAATTTGAACAGATCGAAATCCGTGAACAGGAAAAGGAACTCCAAGACAAAAAGATCCCGCAAATAAAAGCGGACCTCGATGAATGGCTGAACAGTGATGAATGATACTGATCCTAGTAGGACTCTTTGTCTCTGCAAACCGTTTCATGGAACGATCAAGGAAGTTTTGCAAAGCGATCGCTGGATTATGGAAGAAAAATATGACGGCGATCGGGTTGCGTTGCAGGTACTGGGAGACGGCACGATGCGGGCCTATGGTCGTCGTGGACGACTGAGGCTCCCGCATCTGTTCCGTCAGAGTTTCGACTGGCATGGACTGTCAGTGACACTCGACGGAGAGCTACTATCTGACCGGTATGTAGTGTTCGATCTTTTGGACGTGAGAGCCGACTCACTACGGATGCTGACCCTTGCCGCCCGCAAAAACCTTTTGGCGAAGGTACCAGTTCTGCCGTCCGCCTTTGAGATCGCCCCGTTCGCTGCCACCGTACAGGAAAAGGTTGACCTCTTGAAGTCGTCGATCGAGTCCGATAAAGAGGGTGTAGTGATGAAAGACGTCACTTCCTTGTATAAAGTAGGCCGCAATGGCACCTGGCAGAAGTTCAAGTTCCATAAGACTTTGGAAGCTGTTGTGGTAGAGTTGGGCGGGAACAACAAGCCTGAGTCTGCCCGGTTGGCCCTGATCCGGTTCGATAATTCTCGGATGGACATTGGCGGTGTAAAGATTCCGATGATACATCAGGTGGGCCAACATATCCAGGTCGGTGACGTGGTGGAAATCAGATACTTGTACGTGAGTAGCGATTTAAAGCTCTACCAGCCTGTTTTCCTTCGGCGCCGTCTCGATAAAGTTGCGGCCGACTGCCGTCCAGATCAGATTGTTGACATTGTCACCGGGCTGCCGTCTCAAAGGACCACTCAGTGAATAAGAATTTGCTCAGACTCGGCACGAAGTATGTGTATCATCTCCGCAAGACAGAGCCGTACCGGAAAGGGATTTTCAAAGGATACGCACCGGACGGACGGCTCATCTTTGACGAGAACAATACAGAGGTGTTGGTGCGCAGCGGACACTATGTGATCCAGATCGCCGAAGACACGACGGAAGACAAGGTCAACGAGGCGCTCGCCCAGGCCGGATTCCTAGCGAAAGCAAAAGAGCTAGAAATTATCGTGCTGCTCCTACATAATGCTACGATACATGCAGGGATCGGTGCCGTTTCTCCTCGTAACGAGGAGGCCGAAGTAGCCCTGTTTATTCCCTACGAAGACGCTCACCGCCTCGGTGATCTGCTTCGTGATCACCTGTTTCAAGACTACAATGAACCCCCAGAGAGTAAAGGAACGGATTACAATGCAACAAGATAATGTTGATTTGGTGGCAAAGTTTCGCACGGTACAGGATCGTCTGACGAACCGGGTACTGAACCGTAGGGAAGAGGTCCACACGGCCATCCTCGCTATTTTGGCCCGCAAGCATCACTTCCAGGTCGGCCCTCCTGGTATCGCCAAGTCGTACCTGGTGGCTGAGTTGGCGAAGTGCATTGATCTGCCTCCCGGCGGTTACTTTCACTACTTGATGACGAAGTACACGGTGCCCGACGAATTGTACGGCCCGATCGATCTCCAGGCGTTCAAGCAAGGAGTGTTTCGCCGGAATACCGGCAAGAAACTGCCGGTAGCACATTTTGCCTTTCTCGATGAGATCTTTAAAGGCAACAGCAGCATTTTGAATGCCAACTTGACACTACTCAACGAGCGGTTGTTTGCCAACCATGACGACGACCCCAACGTGCCGCTCATCTCTTGTTTCGGCGCCAGCAATGAGGTGCCACAGGGCGAGGAGCTGAACGCTTTGTGGGACCGTCTCCACTTCCGTCACATCGTCGGCCCGTTCTCGGAGACATCGGACTTTATCCGGATGCTGCAAATGCGTTCCGATCCATTGCCGCCTGTTAGCGCAGTGCTCACATTGACTGATATCCAAGCCGCTCACAAGCAGGTCGCTACGGTGACAATCGGAGAGGACGTGCTGAAAGCGTTCCGGGATATCCGAGAGGCGCTACGCAAGGAAGGTATCGAGCCCACCGAACGACGTTGGGTGGAGTGCCTCGACATTGTGAAGGCGGAAGCCTGGCTGAACGGCAACGATACCGTTGATATCGGCGACACCCGTCCGCTGCAGCATGTTTTGTGGAACGATCAGGGTGGCGTGACGACCGTGCGCAAAGTACTGCTACAGTTGGCCAACCCGGTCGATCGCAAGGCCGCCGACCTTCTTGATGCAGTGACTGACCTGGAGAATCAGCTCTACGACGCCTTACATCAGCATGAGAACGATTCAAAGAGTCTCATCAATGTGTGTGTCGAGATCCACGAGAAACTGGGCCGCACCAAGAGCGAGATGAACGACCTCACTGCCGAAGAAGCAGCGGCGCCCCGTAAATCAATTATCCTGTCCGACCTGAAGAAGAAGGTCGCTGACGTGGCCCTCACCCTTAAGCGAGATGGATTCAAACGATGACAAAAGAGGACGATTTCCTCAAGAAATTCGCCGACAAAAAGCATTCCACCGGAGATTCGGGCAGTCGTTATGTCATCAAGCATGACAAATGGGATTGGGATGACTGGAACGGCATTTCGATCGAGCTGCGAGACCTGTACAAGGCTGACGACAAGATCACCGAGTACACCCCGACCGGACACGAAGCGATGGTGGACACGTTCTTCTCGCTGCGTAAGGCTCGGGCCGAACTGAAGAAACCCAACGATATCCGCCCCTCTTTTTTGGTGAATCGGGCCATCGAAGAGGAGGCGATGAAACTCAAGGAACACAAGGAACTGCGAATCCATTCAGTGGGTGACATCATCGGGTCCGGTTTGGCTTGTGTGGCTATGGAACCGGAGCTGGAGATCCTTTTCGATAAGCTGAAGTCGGAGATCGACAAGGCGCAGAAGATCGAAGAGATGCTGCAAGAGTTGGAAGGAATGCAGGACGACGAGCGGTCGGCGCAGGAACTGATCGAAGCGCTGATGGAAGGCGGGGCGTCGGATAAAAGGAAGCAGAACGCCCAAGATCAGCTCGCCAAGATCCAGGAAAGCATGGAGCTGTTGAAGCAACGGCTGGAGCAAGAAGAGGAGGGTTTGGAGTCTGATCTGGCCCGCAAAGGTGCCGTGATTCGCAATGCGATCCGTCGGGCTACTGAGGCGGCGCTAGAAAACGCCAACGATATGGATTCTATGGAAACGTCGTGGGGCCTGCAGCGAGGCACACTCATGAAACTCCCCGCCCAAAAACGTATCGACATGGCCAAACGAATCAGCACGCCGAAATTCAAGCGGCTGGCCCGACTGATCGGTCCGATGGTGCGGGCAGCGATGGCAGAACAGGACCGCAAGGTACTGTACGCTCGGGAAGAGATCTATGACCTGGAACTGGGCAACGATCTGTCAGTACTGATCCCCAACGAATACATGTACCTGTGCGATGAGGAACTGGAATGGGACTTCTTCCGCCGGTACTACGAAATGCAACTGTTGCAGTACAAACTGCGGGGGTACGAGAAAGTAGCGAAGGGCGCTATTATTTTCTGTATGGACGGGTCGGGATCCATGGCGGGCGAGAGAGAAATCTCTGCGAAAGCCGTGTCTCTGGCCTTACTGCAGATCGCCAGACGCCAACATAGAGAGTTTTTAGGAATCATGTTCGGTTCGCCTGCCGAATACACTACGTATGAGTTTGTGCCTAAATCTAACGTCGTCACCAATTACTATCGTGGTGTAACGAAAACCATGGATGTGATAGAGGGCGTAATGGATTGGGCTGAAGTCTTCTTCGGCTCCGGTACGGACTTCGTCACCCCACTCGGTGTGGCTCTGGCAAAGTTGCAAGATCAATTCAACAAGACCGGTGCCGTCGAGGCCGACATCGTATTCTGCACCGATGATGAATGTGCGGTGAGCGAAGACTTCCTCGACATGCTGAAAGTTGAGAAGGCCCGGCTCGGGTTCCGTATCTTCGGTGTGGCCGTCGGTTCATGCCCCGCTCATGGTGGTACCTTGGACCTGCTGTGCGACGGAAATGTGATTCACGTCGCAAATCTCTTGACACCGGACGATCTTCGGCCTATCTTTGGTGCAGTCTAGTAAAGAGTTGCCATGCCGGTTTTCCGGCCCTCAAATTAAATTGTGTGACCATGATCCGAGTCTCTGGCTATTCCGTTGGGGGCCGTGACGTTACCACCTACCATCTCTCGATACAACAGTGGGTGTGGTGGAAATACTGGCGCCACTGCCTCTACGAAATGTACTCTTTGCGGTTCCCGATGAGAGTCCCGGGCTATAAACGTTTGGTGAAAGCCATGGGGGGCTACGGTATCTCCGGGTTTGGTGAAGAGCACGGTGACTTCAAAGGTATCCGACGGCTGCGGTCCTGGACCGTCGATCAGGACCTGCGAGCCTTTGATCTCAATGAACCGCACAAGCTGTTGGCGACGGTTGAGGTCTCGAAAGAAATGTACTACGCCGCCTTCAAAATAAAGTAAAGGACATTTTACGGTGGTCTTTCTTTGCGTGCAACTACATGATGGGCGAGTGTTGGCTGAATGGTCACTTGAATGCGATATCCTCAGAGCGAATAGGGATAGTGGTTTTGATATAGAAACGATGGCGCACGGGGAGAATGCCCGGTTCACTGTCATTTTACCCCCAGGATTCATTCCTTTGACGACGATTGTCTCTCGCTACGACGGCAACACAGCATACGTCGAAGATAATTGGGCGGCATACGAGCAACTCTTTATAGACATCGAGCGTCTTACCTCTTCTCCAGATAAATAATAATCCACAACAATAAAGGATAACAATGACAACCAACATCGTGGACGCTGTGTCCGCAAAAATGAAAGACACGTACTCTACCGACGCCTTTTTCGGCTACGTGAATTGGTATAGCATAAAAGAGAACAACGTCAATGTCACGCTTGATGAGTTCAACAAGGTGTGCGAACAGGAGGGGCTGAAATCCCGAGTCCGTGGGCCTCGTATCGTCGATGTATTTAAGAGGGCTGCTAAGAGTGCTGAGGGGCGCTATTATCCGAGCGTTCAGGATAATATCGATCTCGGCTACGGCCCCGCCGTTCATCACATTCAGTATCTCATGCGTAGCGCCGGTAGTGATGCTGATTCGGTGTATCGCATTCTGGTTAGAGAAAGTGTCGACCACAACGACCACACCATCGATCATACGCCGGTCGCCAAGTTGGCCTACCGACGAGCTGGCAATATGATCATTGGTTGGGAAACCAGTCACGTGATTGATCACGAACGGAACCTTATCCAGGAAGTCATTAGGTACTTTTCCGAAGAGTCACAGACGCTGACGACGAATGCAGTTCGTGGTTTTATTACTAACGCTCTACAGCGTGACCAGCTCGCTGTACTAATCCGCTCGACCGGCGGCGTATACTTTGTTCGCAGCCAGTTCATCGAACAGCTCGACGCTTTAGATCGGGTCGTGAAAAGGGTGGGCGGCGAGTTTCATAGTCTCCCGTTAGTGGATGACGGACGGCAGCGTGAGATGATTAGAGTAGCATTTGAAATTGAAGCTAAACAGGACATGGACTCATTGTTGGTCGAAATGGTGGAAGTCAGTAAGGGCGGCAAGTCAATCTCCCGTGACCGCTGGATGCAATTCAATTCCGATTATGAGCACCATCGTCGTAAGGTTAGAGAGTTTTCTGACGTCCTTGACAGCAGCCTATCGAACAGTGCATCATGGTTAGAAAATCTGAAAGACCAACTTGATGCCCTGCTAGACAACATCAAATCTTCGTGATATACTAGCTTGGTGAGGCCGGGTACGGCATGCTTAGGCTTGGCAAAGCTGGGTTGGGCCATTTCCAGGTCGTAAAGTTCGAGAAACTTCTAGGGAAATGAGGCTACTATTAAAATGTTAATCGGACCGGAATTCGAACCTTCAATAGTGTATGTCGAATTGCAGAACGAACTGCAATCGGACACGGCAACGATCGTGGAGATCGGGGTCGCTGTTGGCGGCAGAGTAAAGACGTTTGTGGGGACCGCACGCCGAGATCCCCACGATAAACCCAACCCTAACGTGGGATACCAGTTGGCTTTAGGTCGGGCACTCCGTAGTGCCGGTCGAGCCTTATTGAAGGAAGGCAATCAAAGAGTTCATCAGGAGCAGGTCAAGCGCAGACGAGAACAGCAGCTCGTCGAGCAACGTAAGGCCGAATATCAGCAGCGACGGGCTGAGGGGTTGGTTAAACGAATGGCTGAGGTCGACCAACACATTTCGACCGGCCCCATCGTCACAAAGAGCGGGAAAATTCTTACCGACGTAGACATCCGACTTCTTGCCGATGAAGCCGAGCAAGGTTACGATGTAAACAAACTAAAGGACAAACATGACTACTGACGACAACATCATCGAAGAAGACCCGAACGTAGAATGTTTGTTAAACCCGGTACCGGTCGGGGTATGCTTGGTCGCTGTCCCCGAGAACGGGAAGCCCGGGGTGTTGGTGGAGGTGATCGACGAGAAAGGGATCACGCTGCGCCTCGTGATGCAGCACCAGGGAGGCATCGAAATGCTGACCGACATCTTTTTGATGGCGGCTGATCTTCTTGACCGGGTGGAAGCCGATGGGCTGGAAGAGACGATAGAGTACATGAAGGTTACTCATGCCAAGGAACAACAGATATTTGAGAAGGGGGTGTAGAATATGCCAACTCCTACGCCTGACGCCCCTGACCCCCGAGATCCTCTCTTCACTCAACTAGAGGATATCTGGGTCGATGAATCTGAAATCGAAAACTTCTATGCCCTCGACGACATGGCATTGCTGGAACGTTTTGAGGAGGTGACTACTGAGATCAAGCAAGCACAGCAAGTCATCCGCCCGAGAACGCAGAGCGCCCGTGATCTCCACAGCCTCCGTTACGCTATCCAGTTGGAGTTGCAGCGCCGAGGGATTCCTATAGGACTAGAATAATATGCAAGACCGTAAGGAGCTAGAGTATTTACAGCCCATCACACTCCGGGAGGCCATGGCTGTCGACGACGATGTTTTCCACCGACTGGTCAACGCTGATCTCCGATCCATGTGTCATCCCACGGTGAGTGCTGCGCTCCGATCACCGGGACTTTTGGATCGCTGGACGTTTCATCTCAACGACATCAAGCGCCGCATCGAAGGACAACTGGCCCGCCACAAAACCAGCATCCAAAGCATGCTGGGCGACCAATCGTCTATCGACTCGTTCGTGAAAGAGAAAGCGAACTGGAAGATGGGAGCGATCAGCATGCGGTCGGGCGCCGAGGGGCGTCTAGTCGAAGCCCGTTACCTTGCCCGAGGTTCTCGGAACGAGTTGCTAGAATTAATTCGACAGCACAAGGAAAAGGTGCTAGCATACCCAGATGATTCCGAAGACGCCGATCTACAACTATGGAAGGCATTGGAATTTGGGAGAAAGTGATGAGAACAATCAAAATACACTATTATTGCCGCAAATGCCTACTCCCGTACGACAAGATCGGTCACTGCCCTAGCTGTGACGCCGAACTAGAACGGGACTTGGAAGCAGCTGAACTTGTCCGGAAGAAGGCCATCATGCGTGTCTTAGGAAATCACCGCGCCGAATTGATACACGAGATAGAAGTTGAAAGAGCATTGGCGAATGAAGGGGCATAAGAGGCGAGACTTGGGGCATGACGTAATCCTTTTTGGCAGCGACCAAAAAATCCACAATATCCACGGAGTTTACCAATGTCAGGGACGTCCTTGTCCTATTCACAACCCTTCTTGGCACCACATGCATGATTGGTGGCAGTGGTACGATGCGCCGTCAAAACTGATGTTTCGGATCTGTCCTCACGGTCGCTACCATATTGACCCTGACAATTGGGTCAAAGCATTTCACTGCAACGTTTTTTGCGACAGCAGCCTGCATGACTCGTGCTGTACTCCACCTAATGAGTTGACAATCGTCGACCTCTCCAATATTATGTTGGGTGCGTAGGTTTTCAGAGCCCCCCAATTTTTTTCATGACTGGACAAACTATGACCATACATATTGATGTACTATTTCGGAGTCGTCACTCGCCTCATTTAACTTTATGGAAGCTCGGGACTCTAGCGGTTATCGGTGCTGCTATGTGGGTCGGAATCATCTTCGGGATCATTAAACTGGTTCGATACCTGTTCTAAAGGGGCGCTCATTCATTAATCACGTTTAACGAGTCGATATATCTCCTGACAAGGGAGATTTTATATGGCTTGGACGCTAGAAGAAGTCGCCGCCGCTATGGGTCCCAGTGCCCGTGTGACTAACGGGGTGCTGGAAATTGAATTGGTCAACCCGGACGGAACCAAGGGGTTCTACCCGTACGCCGCCGCCCTACAGTACATACATACTGAAGCTTCCAACAACCACCCCACGACTGATCCGGTTCCCACCCCCGACCCGACTCCGGTTCCTGTTCCTGTTCCTGTTCCTGTTCCTCTTCCTGTTCCTGTTCCTGGGAATAGCGAACTAGTCGTCTCTGTCGCTGATCTGCGGCTCATCAATGGGCAGTCAATAGCTGTTGCTGATGACCATGTCAGTAACTGGGGACGCCTTGGCGAGGCCGTAGAGTTCACAGTTCATGTTGATACCGCCGCCAACATCAGCATCATTTACGACTATGTTTTGGCCGAGGAATCGGCCTCGACACCTTCGTCCCGGACACAGAATGTGGGCGCCACGTCAGACACTTTGTCGTTCCCGACTTCAGCGCCACTGTGGAGCGATGCAACTCATGCGTCCATAGGTGGATCCATTCGCAGTATCCCAGCGGGCGACTCCACGATCCGTCTGGAGAACGACGCCAATATCGACTGGTCGAACTGGCTCGATTTGTACGGCGCTAAAATTATTTCCGATAAGCCAATCCGTTTGGTACCTGTCCCAGTACCTGTCCCAGCACCTGTCCCAGCACCTGTCCCAGCACCTGTCCCAGTACCTGATCCACCTGTCCCAGTACCTGATCCCACTCCGGGACCGGCGCCGACACCAGGCAGTGGCTCCCTGGAACAGGTTCTCGCTACAATGTTCCCGTCGAACGGTCCGAAGCAGACCATTGCCTGGCGCCAGAACCTTACAAATATCGCACCAGGTACGACCTTGGTACTACCCAACACCGACATGACCGGCGACCGAGCTGACTGGATTATCCGTGGACTACGAGGGTCTGCGAACGCATGGATCACTATTAGAGCTGAGACACCTCTCGGGTTTAAGATTCGTGGGATCGATGATTGGCGAGGCATCGGTCTCTACGACTGCCAATACGTCCGTGTCGACGGGATCGACGGCTACGGGACGGGCAGGGGTCGTCCCGATGGTTCCGGCGACTTCGCTGCGGGCATCGAGATGGTCGGTGGACATCACATCGCGGCGACACGCAACCGTATGACCAACACGGGCGGGCACTGCGTGGCTGCCACGTGGAACCAAGGCATGGGCCTCAACGCAGCACCGGCCAATGTCTACATGCTCTACAACGTAGCGCTCGACACCAGTAAGCGCAATCCGTTCAATGGCAGCGCTTTCAGCCTGTTCCGAGGCACCAGCAAGCGCACCCCTGATGGTCCACTGTCTTCGTTCGGCTACACCGACTACATCATCGGCAACGTGGCCTTTGGCTGCCGCTCCGAGATCGACAGCGGGCATTGGGGGATCACCGATGGCAACTGTTTCATTCTCGATGTAGGACGAGACAGTGGCTACGACGGCAACTGCCTTGTTGCGTTCAACATCGGCGCCGACAACGGTGGCCGTGGCGTCCACACCTTGCAGACAGACGGACTGCAAGCACTGTTCAACACCATGGTGGGCAACCAAACCAACGTGACTGAGCCCGCGTCCGGAGAGTTCAGCCCGCACACCGACAACGGCCAACGTTGCGAAGTGCGAGGCAACATCGCGGCGGCCACAGTCCGTAACCCTCGGGTCTGGTATCAGGATTGGAAGTCGGGCAACGGCGGTCATCTTGTGGAAGAGAACGTGGTTTTGGAAGGTGGCGCTGATCACCCCAATAATGTCGTCCTCACGTCCGGCGGTTTGGGCTACCTCAAGGGTGGATCTACGAAGTCCCGCAACGTCGACGACTATCGCCCGAAGACTGGTACCCCTTTGTCGGGGGCTGATCTAAAAGCCCGGTTCGCTGGGGTCGCTGCAGTATTCCCCGACGCTACCGGCAAGTGGCGCACCCAGCCTATCTGTGGCGCACTCGATACGTAATCGTTGACTTTCCCGGTAGGGCAGGGTACACTACCGGGATGAGTAGCGACAACTTCGATTTGGAAGCCGCCGACGGCCGAGTGTGGGGCAATCTAGGCATGTCGTCTTATGAGGGCCTGAGTAGTGAAGCTATCGTTGCGGTTATGGAGCTGACCGGCGAGAAACCTGGTAACGGTGGTGAATATACCGAGTACGGGTGCCTAGTGGCAGGTGTGCCGACACTCGCCGACCACCTTGCCGCACTAGTGTACGTTGTACGACAACTCTGTTGGCAGATTCGTTTTTTGCAACAAGAACTGGACGAGAGGCACACATTATAATGAGAGGTCCTAAAAAAGTATTGCAGCACGGCCAAGCAACGTGCATTGTGTGCCGAGCAACCTTTTATTATGAGTCCCGAAGGATCCCTGCTACTTGCGGGGCACCTTATTGTCGGGCTATGCATGACTGGACCGACGAAGAGTGGGAAGGTGCGGCTCGGATGGCTACAGCCCGCAAAGCAGCAGACCGACAGATAATAACTTGGATCAGTGGTCATGATGCAGATTACAAGCCGATATTTGCGGCGAAGATTATCCCTGCAGTCATGACACCTACCGATCTTGAAGCGCTACGACGACATCCCTAGAGAAAAGGTTTGGAATGCTTCGTAAGAAGTCCATAAAGAAAAGTACCCAAGCAAGGAAGTACGGGTATGCCCGACTGGATCGAGACTCTTATCGTAGAACCGATTTCATATCACAGTGTCCCGAAGGGAACGCCAACCTGATCATTTCGGCGCTCGATGAAGGTCGGAGAGATATGACCGGTCACGCTCCTTGTATCGACCTCGACTATGATTGCGCTCTGGTCCCCTCTAGGACACCAGGACACTTTCACTTATACCTCAACAAAGAAGTGGAATGGGACAAGTATGTAGCAGTTCTCGAAGCGATGGCAAACGCCGGGCTCATCGAGAAGGAATACTACAAGGCTGCTCTCCGTCAAGGGTTCAGTGTCCTTCGAATGCCGCCCAAAGAATTCAGATTTCTCGACATCCAAGCCCGACTAGACCGAGGCGAACCTTTTTTTGAAGGGGAGAATGATGAGTAAACGGAAGAAAGAAAAGGTCCTGGTCAGTAAGATGCTGGACAGGGTCACGGTAACGTACGTAAAGAATGCAAACGCTTGGTGTAGGACAACTTTTTCTACGGGGCAGCAAGTTCAGGCGTGGTCGAAGGATAAACCTCTTGACAACACTAAGTGAAGCTGCAATACTCAAGGCACGGGCCTGTGATGGGTTCGGGGAGACCGACCCCATCACAGGCCTCTCTACTCAGCCGATACCGATACGGGCTGTTTTGGTGTTGACCGCCGGGGAAATACCAGACGGCATCAGGAACCCAAAGTAGGTGGCCATGCCGGTGATCCAGGTACCGAACGCTATAAGGGCGGACGTTTTGGAGATCACTGCGGTGCCGTCGAGGGTTATACTAGTGATGATGAGCGACGCAACAGCCGCAAATAGCATATGCAGGACCGCTTTGAGCCAACTCGGGGCACTGAGTTTTGTGATGATACCCACGACGATGGGAAGTAGTACACCCACGATGAACATTGCCAAACTGGCATCAATTGTGATGAGTACGCCGTTTGCAACAGATAAAACCATTTCTAAATCCTTTTCGTTTGACCCAGACCGGAATGGTCTCTCTTTCATATTCGACCATTCTCGACCGCTAATGAGCAGCTATGAACTACTGTAATATGTGTGCTCTGAAACGAGGATGGGCCACTATACACGTTCCTCGTGCCATGAACGTTGCTTGCGATCTTTGTGATCAAGCCGCCGACTGCTACACTCTCCCGCCCCGACTACTGATTACTCCAACCAGATGCAAGGATCTACTTTATGAGAAAGCCCCCGAGTGACGAAATTGACTACACGATACGAGTAACATACCCCCGTACCGAAGAACTCATTTCTCTCATTACCAGTCGTTTGGACAATGCTACGGAGACTGGTACGGTGTTGGGTTACGATTGCCATCAATGACGCACGCTCCAGCGTCGTTATATACGAGATCTACTATCCGAGGTGCCCTGATGTCACGAGTATTCCAAGCAAGCGCCGTTCTACTACTGATAGCGTCCGGCATCGGCTCCGGCCCGTCGAACCATCTGATGTTGCCTGCAGATCCGCCGGTAAAAACTTTGGTGACCGACGACCTGTGGACGCTGGCATTCGAGACGGCAGTGTTCAGCGCCAACTTCGACATCAATCTTGAACTATGGCTGGCAGGCATTGCACAGGGGGAGCGAGATGAGATCTGGTTCGCTGCGGAACGAGAAGCATGGTTCGCTGCCGAAGCGAAGGTTCGTGCCGTCGTCAAATCCGCCGCACCGGTACCACGTCCGATGGACGGGTCTCTGCGAGACCGAGCACTGGCAAAGTTCCATGCCCTCGGCGCAGCCCAATGGCAGATCAACGTCTTCGACTGCATCGGCTGGTACGAATCTGGATGGCAGAACAAGCAATCACCGACGGACGATGAGGGAGTTCTCCAAATTAACCGGGTTCACTTACCTCAACTACAAGCGCAAGGCCTCAATCCATGGGTGCCCGAAGATGCCGCAACCTATTCATGGCAATTGTCACGACAAGGAACGAACTTCAGACCTTGGACTGTTCATGGCCTCTGCGGTGTCTGAAGCCCAAAAAACCATGAAAGGGAAACCATGAAAAGAAATGCCAAATTATTCTACAAGATCGCTGACGAGATCGAGAGCGAACGCAATTACAATTACAACCAAACTGCATGGGCCACGTTCAAAGGCTTCGTCGGGCGGAAGAAAGACGTCTCCAAAATGCGTGCGGGTGATACTCTCCCAGCAGAAACTGCGTGCCGCACCGCCTTTTGTGTGGCTGGACACGCCGTGATTCAGTCCGGGAAAGCGGTCCAACGTCTCATCGTATGCGATCCCGATTTCAACGAGGTCGGCGTGGAATTCAGGCACGCACGCAGCGGACGTCATATGGGGATTTTTCGGGTGCCTCAAATCGCTCGTGTGGAGCTTGGGTTGGACCATGAGGAAGCGGATATCTTGTTCGATGAATTTTGGAAGCCGAAAAGCAACGTGTCGGTATCGGATGCCCTTCGGGCGATCGGCGATGGGGCCACCGTCGACAGTGTGACTCGGGGAGACTGATGGACCTATCAGGCCGAACGTTGCAGAAGGGTCGCTTACGGAGGACGAAACATGAGCGAGGTAGACATGAGAAACGAAAGCAACAAGGCGTTGGCGACGATTCTAAAGGTCGCTGGATCATTTGCCCGTCGAGAAATCCACTGGACCGACAAGCAGGACTCGTTGTGCGTCGACTATGCGTGGAAGCTCAAAGGAGCGCATGACTCGTTGCAGATCGAGATCACGACTCTGCGGGCTGAGAATGAGCGGCTCAAGGAAGAGGGCTCGTTGTGGGCTGCTCTCGCAGAGGTTCTGCGAGAGGACTACCACCTTGCCGCCACCATCGCAGTCGAAGCGCTGACTGCGGCGGGGTTCACCGTTGACTCGACCTGAGGAGGAGACGACATGAGCGACGACTCGTACGGTCCGCTACATGCGGCGAGGGAAAAACTGTGTATCTCGCAGATGCTCGTCCCCGAGTATTGGCGTGAAGAACTTGGTTGGGCGCTCGACATCATCGACCTCGTTGGCTCGGCGTCATGTCCTGACCAGTGGTCTCGGCATGACCAACCAGAGTACGGGGCATCTTCATGAGCGAGACGAATGGCGACTTCGAAGAGGTGCTGCTCCGGTTCGATATGCACCACGAAATGATGTACCACGAGATGTGCGACGTCGTGGCGGCCCTGCGCGCCGAGAACGAGCGACTCAAGGATGAGGGCTCGTTGTGGGCCGACATGAACGCCGCGATAGCCGCCGAGTACGACCGCTCCGAGATTCTGAGGGCCGCCCTCGTAGAGATTCTGAGCGAGGACTACCACCTTGCCGTCACCATCGCAGCCGAAGCGTTGACCGCGGCGGGTTCGCCGTTGCGAGCATTCTTGGCGGCGGCGGCTGTATCTACGGAGGACGAAGCATGAGCACCGAATGGATAGTGACGGGGCCGTGGTTCTCGCAGCATCCGCACGGCGACGGCAAGACGCCACACTGGCTAGTCGAATGCCCCGCCGAGGAACGCACTATCGCCCGATGCTTCTATGAGGCCGACGCGAAACGAATCGCGGGTTTCGCGGCTGAGGTTGCGGCGGGTTCGCCGTTGACGCCGCCTTCACCCGAGTTCATCACACGATGGGCCGCAGCAACCACCGAGGAGG
>Ga0163153_10001885_pt1 | contig 32102 bp, 33 predicted proteins | sample OliLakLV19MP6IB1_FD_148629 | JGI IMG/M metagenome (GOLD analysis project Ga0163153, IMG submission 148629) | Freshwater microbial mat bacterial communities from Lake Vanda, McMurdo Dry Valleys, Antarctica - Oligotrophic Lake LV.19.MP6.IB-1 | ecosystem: Environmental > Aquatic > Freshwater >...
CACCAGCCTGCTGGAAGGCATCAATAACAAGATCAAAGTCCTCAAACGTATGGCCTACGGCTACCGAGACGACAACTACTTCTTTCTCAAAATCCGCCAGGCTTTCCCCGGAATTGGGTGAAGAACCATTTTTAGGCGGAGCTTGAAGTGTTCAGTGTGAGGAAGCAGCGAAACCGCCGCCCAAAAGCACTGAAAACTGAAAACTTCGAACTCCCTTTCAAACTTCAAACTCGCCCTCAATCCCACCACAGATAGATCTGCGTCTCCTGCCCGATTTCATCCACGCTGGCGCCTTCGCGGGCGAGCTCCGGGGCGCAGAGGTCGAGGACTTGTTGCCGGCGACCGGCTTCCTCGGGTAGCTTGACGACTAAGGCATCGGCGTACTTGGTGTCACCCTCGTCTACGATGGCATCGTCTGGCACTAGGACTTCCGTCGCGCCGGCCGCGTAGAGCTTTTTCACGAACCGGACGGCGTTCTCGGTTTCCAGGAAGCGATTCGACGCCAGCGCCGATTCGTTGTCGCTCTTCTTGAGCCACTGGAGCGCCTCGGGGCCCTGGAAGTAGTCACCGGGCAGCGGAGCGCCCCCGGGAACGAGGGCGAACTCGAAGACATAAGTGCCGAACAGCAGGGCCGCCGCCAGCATGCCAACGATGTACCGGGTTGCCATGGTACGTCCTTCCCAAACGCGCTATTTTGAGGCTATAGCGGACGTGACCCATCGCACTCCGCCTATTGGAACCTAGCTCATTTCTTGAAATCGGCCCGGTGAAGGCGGCAACCCCGGGAAAACTGAATTCGGCCGGCTCGGGAGGGATATCCCATCACGGAGGGTTAGCCTGCGAAACACGCAAAATGACGCGAAATGACACGGGAAAATGAAAGTGACGCGACATGGCATTGCTCCCGGCCCTCCACGTTCATTGCCATAGCATGGGCCCAAGCATCCTCCCTTTTCGCGTGTTTGGCGTGTTTCGCGGGCTCAAATCAGGTGGATCGGTTTTCTTGGCGGCCGTTCGGGAATAGGATGACGGGACCCAAAGCGACCACCCCGGAGCAACGCGGTTTCCGCCCCCTGCTGGAAACCGCCCGCATGGAACCTTCGATCAATCCGTACGCCTCTCCGGGGAGCAGGGAGCTGAACGAAACCGCGCGCGCGGCGCTGGCGCAGGCCTCGACTGGGCGGCACGCCCGCTTCAGTTCCGCGCGGCCGCGGGCGAAGCGGGTCGTGTTTTTCTTCTCTGCGGCGATGCTGCTGTTGCTCGCCGAGTTGGCGTATCACTGCGTCCTCGTGGCTTTCTTGCTACGGGCTGAAAGCGGCCTGGGCGTGTCGTCGGGCGAAGCAACCGGGCTGGCGATCGCCGACCTGGCGCTGTCGCTGCTGCATGGCGTTGTCCGCCTGGCGTTGTTCGCGCTCTTCCTGCTTTGGTTCCAGCGCGCCTATCGCAACCTGCCATCGTTGGGCGCCGCGGAACTGTCATCCAGCTCGATGGAAGCAGTGCTTTGCTTTTTCATTCCATTTTTGAATCTCGTGCGGCCCTATCAGCTCGCGCAAGAGATCTGGCGCGGCAGCGACCTGAGCGAGCTCGACCCGGAACAAAAAGTCGTGTTTTCCAGCGCGCTGGTCGGCTGGTGGTGGGTGTTCGTTTGGATCAGTATTCTGCTGCGCCTGGCCGCCTGGTACACGAATCGCTATACCGGATCGGCCGGCAATACGCTGGTCGCTGGCGAGGCGCTCGTCGCCGTCTGGTTTTCGATGGGCGCCGTGCTGATGCAAATGATCGCAGCATTGCTCGGCTTGCACGTGGTGAAAACAATCACCACGAATCAAGACGAAAAGTGGCGACGCCTGGCAACCCAAGACACAGCCTTGACCGCCGAGGCGTAAGCGCGGAGTGACGATGGGCTTACGTCAGCTATTGGCCCGAGTTCGCAGCTAACCAGCGTTGGGCTTGATCGATTGCCGCCGGAAAGAAAGTAGCGCGCGGGTCTTTGGCGATCAGCAGTTTGGCTTCGTCCGCATCGGCCCAGCGGCGTTCTCGCATCGCGGACTCGAGCCAATCGTCCTCCACCGTTTCGACGTGCATCACGTACACGGCGACTTCCAGCGTCTCGCCCCATTTTTCATAGCGATAGTCGCCCAGCGCCTCGCCGATCACTTGTCCGCGCAGCCCGGCTTCTTCCCAGGCTTCTTTCAGGCCCGATTCGATCGCCGTTTCGCCGGGGTCGATCAACCCCTTGGGAAAACCCCATTTGCGAGCCCGAATCGACGTAATCAGACAGAACTCCAGCCCAAAGGCGGCAGCACGAAACGGAATCACACTCGATTGAGCCAGCGGCATCAGAATTTAACCGCGAAATGCGCGAAAGGACGCGAAATAGAAGCACCCTAATACGTTTGTGACTGGAATCGGCCTGAAAATCCAGTGCCCAATTAGCCTAGCCAAATCGATGCATCGCTAAGAACGATGCTCAGTCCGCGAAGCCTAGTTTTCGCGTCATTTCGCGCATTTCGCGGTTAAATCGGTGTTCACGCCAAGTTAGGTTGAGCGTTCCCCGGCCTAGGGATATGATTCCTTAGCCGTTCACCACCCTCCGGACGCCCAGGCGATTTCGATATGCGCGCTTTTGACGCCACGCGGATTTACTTCGACCGCGCGGCGGATCAGATGGAACTCACCGAGAACATGCGGCGGATGCTGATCACGCCGAAGCGCGAGGTGCAGGTCCAGATCGCCTACGAGCAGGACAACGGCGAGCTGAATACCACGATCGGTTACCGGGTGCAGCACGACAACTCCCGAGGACCGATGAAGGGGGGCCTGCGCTATCACCCCGACGTCGACCTGGACGAAGTCCGGTCGCTGGCCGCGCTGATGACCTGGAAGACGGCGATCGTGAACATCCCCTACGGCGGGGCCAAGGGCGGAATCGCGATCGATCCGAAGGCGCTCAGCGTGCGCGAACTGGAAGTGGTGACGCGCCGCTTCATCGACGGCCTGCACGACGTGATCGGTCCCGACACCGACATTCCCGCGCCCGACATGGGCACCAACGCGCAGGTGATGTCGTGGATTGCGAACCAGTACCAGAAATACCATGGCTTCAGCCCGGCCGTGGTCACGGGTAAACCGGTCGAACTGTTCGGCATTCCCGGGCGTGAAGAAGCCACGGGGCGCGGCGTGGGGATTTTCGCCATCAAGCTGCTAAGCCGGCTGGGCCGCAAACCACAACAGACGAGTGTGGCGATCCAGGGCTTCGGCAACGTCGGTTCTTTTACGGGGCGGTTCCTGGCGGACGCCGAGTGCAAGATCGTCGCCGTGAGCGATGTCAGCGGCGGGTACCATCGCGCCGACGGCCTGCATGTCTCCGAGATGTTGCGCTACGCCGGCGAACATGGAAACTCGTTGGCCGGTTACACGCAAGCCGATCACATTACCAACGAACAACTGATGCGGCTCGACGTCGACGTGCTGATTCCGGCCGCGCTGGGCGGGGTGATCGATGTCGAAACGGCGCACGCGATTCGGGCGCCGATCGTGCTGGAAGCCGCCAACAGTCCCACCTGGCCGGATGCCGATCAGGTGTTGGAGCAGCGCGGCATCGTGGTCCTGCCGGACGTGCTGGCGAACGCTGGCGGTGTAACCGTCAGCTATTTCGAGTGGGCGCAGAACCGGCAGCACTATCAATGGACGCTGAACCGGGTGCGTCAGGAGTTGGATCGCGTGCTGTCCGACGCCTTTGAACGGGTGTGGGAGTTGTCGCACGAGCGGAAAATCAGCCTGCGGACGGCGGCCTGGATTCTGGGCATCGGACGCGTGGGTCGCGCAACTGTACTTGGGGGAATCGCATGATTGCACCGGGCGTGGATGTGGATGTCTTGCGGCAGTTGCCCATCCTGGAAGGGCTGACGGAAGCCGAATGCGCGCAGATTGGCGAAATCGCCGAAGTAGCCAACTTCCAGGCCGGTGAATCGATCATCGAACAAGGCACCTCCAGCCAGGTCCTTTGGATCGTCCTGGAAGGGACTTGTGAAGTGCTCATGCGCTTCGACGGCAGCGGCGCGGATCGCCCGCCCACGATCCTGGCGGAACTCGGCCCGCAAAGCAACTTTGGCGAGATGTCGTTCTTCCACCGCGCGCCGCATTCGGCGAGTGTCCGTGCGAAGACGCCGGTCAAGCTATTGCGGATCGAGCGCACCAGATTCGACGCGTTGATTCCCTGCGAAGGCAACGCGGCCTGCAAAGTGGCCCTCAATACGATCGAAACGCTCGCCGAACGCCTTCGCCGGATGGGCCAATGGGTGGCCGAGCTCGCCGCCGACAAACCGCCCCACCGCCGCGAACCGGAATGGAATCAACTGCGGACGAAAGTGTTTGACGGTTGGAAACTATAAGATTTCGAGTGCAACTGAGCCGCGCACTCCAAGCCCAGGGAAGGTTGTCCCAAGACGACTCGTATTGAAAAGTCTTGGGACAACCTTCCCTGGGCTTAGCGCGAAAACACGTCATCAACAATTCATCCACGTAAACAGCATGAAACTCCAAAACCTCAACGAAGTCCCTTCGCAAGACGTGACGATGGAAGGTTCCTCCGGCTGCCAGGTGAAATGGCTCGTGGGGCAACCCGAAGGAGCGCCGAATTTCGCCATGCGGCAGTTCGAGGTCGCGCCCGGCGGGTTCACACCGAAGCATAGCCATCCGTACGAGCACGAAGTCTACGTGCAAGAGGGCCAGGGCGTGGTGATCGACGGGGATCAGGAGCGCCCGCTCGGCCCTGGAGACGTCGTCTACGTCGCGCCGAACGACATCCATCAATTCCGCAACGCCGGTCCCACGCCACTCAAGTTTTTGTGCATCGTGCCGCACGTGCCGAAGGATACGCCGGTAACGCTGGTTCCGGAATGCGAGGCCGTGGGAAAGTAATTATTACGGCGCCCGAGGGCCGACGCGACAAGACGAGCCGCCAGCGAGGGGCAGAGGATGCGGGCTATAGATTGAGCGCGAACGCTCGCTCGGGCGGCAATTCGCGAGCGAGCGGACTCGCTGCCGCCCGCGTGATTCCCAGCATTCGTCTGGGTATCTCCCCCCGGGAGCGTTACAATTTCCGCGTCGGGTTGGCGAATGGACTTGCGCCGCGCTATCGCGCGGCGGTTGGTCGCCGGTCTATGAGTGCTAAGGGCAGGACGCACGATGACGCGCGTGGTTTCGTTTGTGGCGTTGATTGGGATCGTGATTCTGGTCAGCGCGCTCGTCTTTCAGGTGATGGCCAGCTTTCTGCTGCCCATGTTCCTGGCGATCGTGATGGTCGTCGTCTTCCGGCCGATGCACCGTTGGTTCTTCGATCGCTTCAACGGCCGCAATCGGCTGGCGTCGATTGTCACCACGGCCGTGATCATGCTGATCGTGCTGGCGCCGTTGATTTCGACCACGATCCTGGCTGCCACCGACTTGTTCGAGTTCATCGCCGGCAACCGCCAGCAGGGAAATTTCGAAGCCCGCGTCGACAACTTTCGCGACGAGTTAGGGCTTTCCCTCCCGCCGGAACTGGATGAACTGGAAGACCACATCGGCCAATTGACGCGCGTGTTGCGCGGGCTGGAACCGACAGAACATTGGAATGAAGCGGTCAAAGGGATCAGTGGCGAGCTGACCGAAATCGATCGCGCCATCACCGCCAATGCGCCGCCCGCCGCCGGAGTCCATGACGCCGACTTACAGGGATTATTTCCGCAGGTTGAGCAGCTCGAGTTCGAGCCAGGCGAAGAAGACATTCCCCCTGAGTTGGCCGAACTCGAAGAATTGCGATTCACCGAGCGCTTTCAACAGTTCCAGCGCACTTACGCGCTGTTGCGGCCAACGCTTATTCGCCGGCTGGACGAAGTTCGCGTCGAAAAGCTGAATGGGGACGGGGATCCAAAAAACGACGACGAAGCCATCGGCACCGCCTGGGCCTGGCTGATCGCGCAGGCCAATCCCAGCCGTGAGCAGCTGGACGATTTCCGCACGTCGGCGCTCGAACAGTTGGGCATGGGCTCGCTGGCGCTGAGCACGGGGCAATACGTCTCCGGAGCGCTCGGCAAGCTGATTCTCGGCCTGTTCGTGATGGTGATCTCGCTCTATTACTTCCTGGCCGACGGCCCCGCGATGGTCGCGGCGGTGATGAGCATCTCGCCGCTGGAGAATCGCTACGGTCAGCAAATGCTGGCAGAATTCGCGAAAATCAGCCGCGCCGTGGTGATGGCCATTGTCGTGGCCGCGGTGGTTCAAGGCGCGTTGGCGACGATCGGCTATTGGATCGCCGGGCTCGATTCGCTGTTTTTGCTGTGCGTACTAACCACGTTGCTGGCGATGATCCCCTTCGTCGGCGCGGCTTCGGTTTGGATCCCTTGCTCGCTGTATCTGGCATTTTCCGGACGCCCGGTGGCCGGCGTCTGTTTGGCGCTGTACGGGCTGCTCGTCGTCTCGATGATCGACAATTTGATCAAGCCGATGGTGCTGCACGGACAGTCGAAGTTGCACCCGTTGCTAGCATTGTTGAGCATTATCGGCGGGGTTCAGGCCCTGGGACCGATTGGCATCTTCGTGGGTCCGATGGTAGTCTCTTTCTTACAAGCCGTGCTGAACATGTTCCACGCCGAACTCAAAGCCTTGGGAAACGGTGGCGAGGCCGGCGGATCCGCGGAGAAACCCGATGACCCCGATGCCTCTCCTACTCCTAGCCGCCGCCGCGGTAGGCGTTGACACCGGCTGGACGCCGCTGGACTCGGGCGGCTACGAGTTCATCATTCAGATCCCGCCCGAACAGCTCGACGCCCTGCGCGCCGGCGGGGAAGTCGGCAGTGATTTGCCGAACGACACCGGGGCGATTCGTTCTTACAAGATCGTGATCGGCACCGGGCCGCTGGCCAACCAGGGCGTCGATTTGCCGCCTGAAGCGCGGATCAGTTTCAAGCAGCCCGTAAATGACGCGGCCTCCTCGCGGCGCATCGAGGGCTCAATCCTGAGACTTCCGCCACCACCGAGTGGACGTAACGACGGCGCGGTGAATGACACTGCCAAGGCGGTTCAAGGGACGCGTCCCCCCTCGACCGATGGCTGGCAGCTTCCGGAACGGTCGTCGAACAATAAGAACAACGCGAAAACGCAGGCGGAAATTGGCGAGGAGCCTCTCGAAGATATCGATTTCATCGGTAAAACTCGCGCTACGCGGGCGAAGAGCGCGGGCCTTCCCGCTCCGCCCATGGATAACGACGTCACGCCCGTCGATACCAAAAAACTAAGCACGGAGGAGGACGAAGTCGGCCCGAGCGCTCGCAAAGACGGCCAACTCGCAAATGCCAACGAACCGGAAACTTGGACCAAGTCCAAGTTTATGTGGACGCTTATGCTCTTGGGCCTGATTGTTTCCGGCGGCCTGAACGGCTATTTCATTTGGCTCTCGCTTGATTTCCGGAACCGCTATTTGGAGCTATTGCGCGATCTTGACACACAGCCCGCGGACGAACCGGCGGAGTCTTCGCGCGAATATGAACGCACCGATGATCACGAAGAGCCGGAAGAGGAAGAAGTATCCCCTCGGGAACTAGTTCGCACCGCGGAAACGTACGTCGGCCGCAAGGAAGGACAGCGCCGACGCGACCGGGAATCTTCGCGCTACGACGATGACGACGAATAGTCGTCAACTGTCAAACTGCGGGCTTTAGGCAATCGCCGGGTTGCGGCGCGCTAGGTCGTCGACGTCGACCGCGTTATCGATGCAGCCCACGCCCGCCACGCCTTGGCAGCATTGATTGACGAGCTGCTTCTCGTAGAACGAGCGGACATTGCCCAACACCTTCACGGCGCCCTCGACCGAGGAGACCGTCAGCCGTCGCAACGACGGAACATGGCGAGCCGCCAGGGCGGTCCGCACCTGATGTTCGATCTCGCGGTCGCGCTCGGCGGGATTGGTACGACTAACCATCTGGAAACACTCCGTTTTGCTGTTCTGCCTGCTCGTGCCTGCTGTACCGACGATCATCCGCCAGCGGTGAGTGCAAAGTTCGGTCCGAATTCGCGCAAAATGCAATTCGCAGCGAATGGGGAGGCTTAAACTCGTCCTGCGTTTGGGCTTCCGACGTATTGAGTCGCGTCGTTCACGATGACGGGAGGAGGCGCGTCAACCGCACGCTTGTAGAAGCTACGCGCACAACCGTGCCAGGGTGTTGCGCAGAGTGGCGGATAAATGTTCGTTTCGTTAACGGCGCTAGTGTTGCGAAAAGCCCAGGGAAGGCCACCAGAGACCTAGCCAATGGAAAAGTCTATGAGGGCCTTCCCTGGGCTTAGACGTCGTCGTTGGCAAGCGGACTGAGCGCGGGTCCCTTAATCGCTATTGCCCCCGCCGTGGACCTAATTCTATCATCCGCCGCTCGATGGGCCGTACCGGGGCATTGCGCTCGGGTTGCGCGCTCCGGGTGAGCCAAGGTGATTTCCGTCCCCGTAGATGTTCTTCCATGCCTCGCGATTGCCAGTTGGTGTTTACGAACGGTTGCTTCGATCTATTGCACCCCGGCCATGTCGATCTGCTGCAGCGCGCTCGGGCGCTGGGGGATCGGCTGATCGTGGGCTTGAATAGCGACGAGTCGGTCCGCGAGCTCAAGGGCCCCACGCGGCCAATCTGGAACGAGCAGGAACGCGCCGCGATGTTGCTGGCGCTCCGCTGCGTCGACCAGGTGGTGATCTTCAACGAACGGGCCCCCGCGCGGCTGATCGAGGACTTGCGTCCCGACGTGCTGGTCAAAGGGGGCGATTGGTCGGTGGATCGCATCGTGGGGGCCAAGACCGTCCTGAAATACGGCGGCCAGGTGCATTCCTTGCCGCTGTTGAGCGGTTACTCGACGTCGTCTCTGATCGCCCGGCTGCAAGAACTGCAAGAAGGTTCGGCATGGCGCCGCGCATCCTGATCGTCAAACTCAGCTCGCTGGGCGACGTGCTCCACACGTTGCCCGCGGCCAGGATGTTGCGCGAAGCCTTCCCCGACGCTCACCTCGGCTGGGCCGTGGAACGCGCGCACTCCGGGTTGTTGGCCGGGCAGCCCTGCCTGGATGCATTGCACCTGTGGAATCGCGGCGCATCGCGCGGCTTCCGGCAATTCATTGGCGAACTCCGCGCCGGACACTGGGATGTGGCCATCGATTTTCAAGGGTTATTGCGGAGCGCATGGATCGCCCGGCTGAGTGGGGCTCGCCAGGTGATTGGTCATGCGCCCACCAAGGAACGCGCGCACTGGCTTTATCATCGACGCGTACCGCCGGCGACGATGGAGCGCCACGCGGTGGACCGGTCGCTGGATCTCGCGGCCGCCGTCGTCGAGCGGCTCAGCGGACAGACACTTTCGCGCCCGGCCACGCGCGCTGAGTTTACGCTGTATCCCAGCGTCGCGGATCAACACACGGTCGACGCCTGGTGGAAGGCGCAAAACATTCGCGATCGCGAGCGACTGGTGCTGCTCAATCCGCATTGTCGCAAGGACGCCAATCGCTGGCCGGTCGAGCGATTCACCGCACTGGCGCGAAACCTGACAAACCAGCCCGGCGTGCGCGTGGCGCTGGTGGGCGGAGCGGTCGCGCGTGACGTGTGCGACGCCATCGCGGCGCCGCTAGGAGATCGAATCGCGCGCGCGGATGGCGCAATGGGATTGCTGGCATCGGCCGAGTTAATCCGCCGTGCCGACGCGTTTGTCACCGGCGATACCGGACCCATGCACATTGCCGCGGCGGTCGGCACGCCGATCGTGGCGCTGTTCGGCCCGGCGAATCCGTTGCGCACGGGTCCATACACCGATCGTGCCAAAGTGATCTACAAGAAACTGAGCTGCTCGCCGTGCTATGCGCGCGACCGCTGCCCACTGGGGCACGCCGTGCCGGCCTGCATGGCGGAGATCAGTGTCGGCGAGGTCCAGTCCGCCGTGATGGCGGCATTGGCGGAGTCGGCTACGAACCCACGCGACTTCCTGCGGAGGTCCGCATGAACACGCGGCATTCGACTACTGCGACGGCGAACGGCTCTGTCGCGGAATTGAAGCTCGCGGTGAGCGACACCGGCGTCACGCATGCCGTGCATCATGCCCATGATGCGCCACCTAACGCTGCGCCGCATTCACCACGTCTCCGATGGCGTCGTTTTGCGATCGTTACCGCCGTCGTGGCGACAATCGCGTATCAAGGAACTCTGCGCCGGCCAACTGGCCCGGACGCCGGGACTTGGTTTCATGTGCCGGCCGCGACGGCTCAAGATGGCAACGATACATTGCGCATTGGCACGTTCAACATGCATGGCGGCAAGGGCGTCGACGGCGTGCGGGATCTAACGCGCATCGCGGAGACGCTTCGCGGGCTCGACTTCGCGGGACTCAATGAAGTCCACGGCGGCGTGCCATTCCGCGGCGAAGATCAGGCGGCGGCCCTTGGCCAGCAACTCGGCATGCCGTGGCTCTACGCCCCCACGGAACAACGCTGGTGGTGCGATCGATTTGGCAATGGCGCCTTAAGCAACCTGCCGGTGACGAGCTGGCAACGCATTCCGCTGGCCCGCGCGCATGGCAAGAGCTATCGCAACGCCGTGCTGGTCCGCGCGGAGCATCAGGGAAAACCGGTCAACATCGTGGTCACGCATCTCGATCGGAGCGACGACCGCGAGCGCGTGGAGCAATTGCGAACCGTCGGCGAGCTGTTCCTCGCGCTGGAATCGCCGGCGATTCTGTTGGGCGACCTGAATACGGACGACACGGAACCGGCGCTGCGCAAGTTGCTCGACGCGCCGGGCGTGCATGATCCACTACGCGATCGGCTCGGCGACGGCGCGCCGCGGCGCATCGATTGGATCCTGGTCCGCGGCTTGGAAACCATTGACGCCGGCATCGTCAACCGCGGCGACTCGGATCATCCTCATGTCTGGGCGGAACTGGCCTGGCCGGAGGAATAGCTTGATGGCGGCGCAATCCTCGTGGCGGCCAATGCTGGCGCTCCTCCTCGTGGCGTCGACGGTGCAAACCGTGATCGTATCGCGCGCGGCGGTGCCGGCGCTCGATGCCCTACGCAGCGTCGCGGCCGCTGAGGCTTGGCTGCAATCGCCGTCCTGGACCACGCTGGCGGACGAACCCGAGGCGCCGCTGTTTCCGGTTTGCCTCGCGGCCGTTCATCAAGTGCGTGGAACCATCGCCGCACAGTGCGGGTGGCCGGCGCCGAACTGGGCGCTCTCCTTGCAACTCATGTCGAGTTGGCCCCTTGTCGTTTGGGTGATCCCGATTTATTTGCTTTCGCGGCGATGTTTCGACCCGCGCGCCGCCTGGCAGGCGGGGTTGTTGAGCTGCGTGCTCCCGGCCGCGGCCAGACTCGGCGGCGAAGGTCTGCCGGATTCGCTGTACTTGTTGCTGTTCACCGCAGCGCTCGCGATGCTGTCGACGGGCTTCACACTCCGCAAAAATCTGTCTCGGCCCATAGCTGCAGGCTACGGGCTTGCCGGCGGATTGCTGTTGGGCCTGGCGATGCTGGTGCGCGTGGAAGCAGTATTGCTCCTCGTCCCGGTCGCCATCGGATACTTCACGGTTGCCACACACGATCGCCTGCGCGATCACGTCTTCCGGCTCGCGCTGACGTGCGCCGGCGTTGGCCTGGTGCTTGGCCCTTGGTCACTGAGTTGCGAGGCGCGCACGCCCTTCGCGATGATTTCCCGACTCTGCTCGCGCGGCCCGGCGCGCGACGGGTGGGTGTTCAACCAGCCGTTGCGTGCGACGGAATATGCCACGTCAGACTCGAATGATATGGCCGCACTGAACTTCGACTCCAAAGAACCCGGTACCTCGACGCGACGTCGCGGTCTCGGGGCGGCGATCATCAGTACGTGCGATGAGCTGCTGGTGGCCACCGGCTACCTGTTACTGCCGCTGGCCTGGATCGGCGTCCACGGGCGGTTTTTGTCACCGCGCCGCCGAAGTTTGAATCTCTGCGCCGCGACGGGTGTGTTGCTGTGGTTCACGATGGGATACGTGAACGCATCGGCGACGGGCTATCTATCGAGCCGGCATCTGCTGCCGGCCGCGGTGTTTTTACTGCCGGCGGCGGGGCATGGCCTCGCGCGACTACCGTACTTGATTGGACGTCGCTGGCACGGGCTAGTGAGGACAAGTCACGGTGTTGCGCTAGCAACTGTGCTCGTCTGGGCGACGTTCTGCTGTTTGCCGCTGCACGGCGATCGGGCCGGGCATCGCCTGGCGGGCGATTGGTTGGCTGAGCGAGCCGTGCCGCGAGACTGGATTCTCGATAGCTGGGGTTGGACGGCGCTTTACAGCCATGGTGCGACCTATCGCTATGACGCCGCGCGCGAGGCCTTTCAGGATCCGCGGTTGCAGTATGTCGTGGTCGAGGGGCGCGATCTGGACAGCGGTAGCCGTCGGGCGGAAACGTTGCGAGGACTGCTCGACGCACAGGCCGAATGCGTCGCGCGTTTCGATCCGCCGGGCGGGCAAAGTCCCGTATTGATCTTCCATTGGCGGCCGGTTCTGGCACACAATGGGGCGCAGGGGGCGGTGCGCAAATGACTGCGCGGCCGCCGGTTGGGTGCGCTTCGCCTGCGGGGCAATCAAGGACGATTTTTCATGCGCGATCACGTCCGGGCTTTCGTCAATATCGCCGCGGAGAGTTTTGCCGCGCGCGGGCCGGTCTATGAGTTCGGCTCCTACCTAGTCGACGGCGTCGGCGGTATCGGAGATTTGCGCGGCTGCTTTCCCGGTCGGGAATACATCGGCTGCGATATGCGCGAGGGCCCCGGCGTCGATCGGATCGAGGACCTAGGCGAGTTGAATTTGCCGGACAACTCGGCGCGCACCATCATCTGCGTCGACACGCTGGAACACGTCTTCGAAGTCCGCCGCGCGGCCGAGGAAATGCTGCGCGTGTTGGCGCCAGGCGGTCTGATCCTGATCGCGGTCCCGCTCGACTTCCGCATTCATGACTACCCCAGCGACTACTGGCGCCTGACGCCGAGTTGCCTGGAACGGATGCTGGCGCCGCTCGACGCCACGCTGGTCGGCTGGCAAGGAGTCGACAGCTTTCCGCACACGGTGTTTGCGATCGGCGCCAAGAGTCCGCTGAGCGTTACGTTCGCCCAGGGCTCGCAACGCTTCATGGCGGCATATCAGGCCTGGCTCAGCGAGGCGGCCAAACGGATTCAACTGCGCCGCCGGCTCAAGCGCCGGTTGCTCGCCTGGCTGCGCAGCAAAGGCGAGCGCCGCCGCATGGCGTGCGAACACGAAGCCCGCTTCGTGCTGCACCTCCAAGTGGACGGCCACGGCCAACACGACTGGCGCCAAGCCGTAAACGAACTCGCCGATCTCGGCTCGCGCCTCGACGTCAATTCGTAACAACATCGCGGGGACTGGCAGTCGCGCCTCACCACAAGCCCCGAAAGGGGCGGCCGAAAATAGCCAGGGGTGACAACCCCTGGAAAGCGTCTCAACCAAAACAATTGAGCCCCCACGGGGCGACACAACGCCTAAACGCCTTGACCATGCCCCACAACGCACAAGAACAACGCGACGTCTGGATCGACGAGGAGTTCGCGCCCTTGTTGGGTTCCGCCGGCCTTGTGGATTTCGATTCGTTCATGGAAACGGAACGTGGGCGCTGCCTGCGGGCGCTTGAGGATCGCGAAAACTGGCGCCTTGACGTCCCGCACGCCGATGGCCGTGCCTACGGCATGTATCTAAAAAAACACCACGTACGTTCCTGGCAATGGTGGCTACGGGCGCGACTCGGTCGACCCGCGCGGCGGTCGCCGGGACGCGTCGAAGCCCGCAACATTGTGCGGTTGGATCGCTCCGGCGTGGCCGCAATGCGATTGGTCGCGTTTGGCGATCGGCTCCATGCTGACGGATTGCTCGAATCGTTCGTGCTCACCGAAGAGTTGGTTGGCTTCACGCAATTGGATCATCTGCTGCGCCGCAGATTTCCCGAACGGCAAGCCTCCGCGAAGCGCGATCCGGCACTTGCGGGACTGATCGAGCAGATCGCCGACGTCGCCGCGCGCTTCCATCACGCGGGTTTCAATCACCGCGATTTTTATTGCTGCCACTTCTTCATCCGCGAAACCGAAGTTCCCGACTTCGAAGTACGTTTGATCGACCTGCAGCGCGTGGAGCGCCGGCGTTGGCTGCGCTGGCGGTGGATCGTCAAAGACCTCGCCCAACTGGCGTACTCTGCACCGCGCGAGCGGATCGGCCCGACAGCGCGGATGGCGTTCATCAAGCGCTATCTCGGCGTCCGCAAGCTGCGACCCGTCGACAAGCGGCTGATTCGCGCGGTGCTGGCGAAACAAATCCAAATGGAACAACACTTGGGGCCGCATCCATGAAAATCGGCCTGGTGCTTGACTGGTACGACCCGCGGCGCGGCGGCGTCGAACAATGGACGCATCAATTCGCCGCGCAGTTGATCGCCGCCCGGCACGAGGTGCATGTCGTCGCCCGCAGGTTCGCTTTGGCGGCCGCGCCGGCGGGCATGATTTGCCACGAAGTCTCAGCCGGAAATTCCCGCTTGGAATTCGCCGCCGCGGCGGAATCCGCGCTACGGCGATTAAACCTCGACGTGGTTCACGAGACCGGCTGCGGCTGGCACGCCGACGTCTTTCAACCGCACGGCGGGTCGCGCGTCGCAGCCTTTGAGCGCAATCTCGAATTGCTGCCCGCCTGGCAACGACCGTGGAAACGCCGTCTCGCACAATGGCTGCCGCGGTATCGGGAGTTCGGCGCACTGGCTGCAAGGCAATTTGCCGCGGACGGGCGGCACTTCCTCGCGCTCTCCGAGATGGTCGCCGAGGATCTGCGACGTTTTCATCAAACGCCGCCGGAAAGCACGAAAATCATTTACAACGGCGTCGATACCGAGCGGTTTTCACCCGCGCGGCGCGAGGAATATCGCTCCACGGTGCGCGAACGACTCGGAGTTGAAGACGCCGTGCTGCTGCTGATCGTGGCGCACAACTTTCGCTTGAAAGGCGTGCCAGCGCTGATGATGGCGGCCGCGCAATTGGTGCGCGCCGGATTGCCGGTGCATGTCGCCGTGGCAGGCGGGAAGCGATCCGGCGGCTACGTGCGTTGGGCGCGCTCGTTGGGGATCGCGGCGCAGACCACCTTCTTGGGATCCATCGACGACGTCGTGCCGTACTACGCGGCCGCCGATATTTACGTGCAGCCGACGTTTTACGATCCCTGCAGCCTGGTGGTGCTCGAAGCGCTCTCGGCGGGGCTGCCGGTGGTGACCACGCGTTGGAACGGCGCAGGCGAATTGATCACCAACAATCTCGAAGGGCACGTGCTCGACCAACCCGACGACGCCGACGCTTTGGCGTCGACGCTGGTTCCGCTGGTGCTATCTGAATCCCGCCGCGAAGCGATGGGCCGCGCCGCGCGCCAACTGGCGCTCGCACATACGTTGGAACGCAACTGCCAGGAAATCGTCGGCGTCTACGAAGAAGTAGTCGCCGCCCGCGGGCCACGCCGCCGGCAAGCGGCTTAGCGATCGATTGGCAAACAGATTCCAGGCGTCAACGCACCAAGATGCGATTGACCATCGGCACCTGGCCCACGGCCGCGCGGACCGCCTCTTGGGCGAGTTGCTTGTGGTAGAACGAGTCGACCGTGCCAGAGATCAGCAGGCCGTCGTCGGTCGCTTCGACTTGCAGGTCGCGCAGCTCGTAAATGGGACTGGCCGTGAGCGCGTCCTGAGCCTTGGGCTGCGCGGTTCCGGCGACTTTCGCGGTCTTCGAAGCGTACATGGCGCCTCCCTCCGTGGTGCGACGGCCGCGCTCAACTGCGCGACCAGGCTGAGTATTTCGGAAAACTTTCCAGTTCGTGGCGCTTCATGCCCCGCGTTTCAACCGTTCCACTCTAGGAATGGCGCTTTCCAACTGTCAAGTGCGCGACGATGAAACTTCCCTCAACAGGACTTGTCTTTACCCTGAGGCCGGGGGGCGATAGGCTGCGCGGCATGGAAATACGTGCAGCGCGGCGCGCGGAAGCGCCAGCCGCGTTGGAATTGCTGCTAGCGGAATGCGCGCCAGCAGACCGAACGCCCCTGGCCGCGGGCCTGTTGTCTCAACTGCCGTGGTCGGAGGAGATCGCTGGCGGACTCTTCATCGCCGACCACGATGGCGCGATCGCCGGCGTCGGCCTGGGCCAGGTTCATGGCGGTCGAACGGGCTCCGTGTGGCGACCGCGATTCCCGGGCGAGGATGTTGATGCTCTCGGGGGGGAACTCGTTCGCCGATCCGCCGCCTGGCTCGCCGCGCAGGATCTTGGCGTGCTGCAATCGCTCGTGGCAACGCCTGACGGTGTCGCCGCGACGTGGCTGCAGCAATGCGGCTTCGCACACGTCGCTCGGCTCGGGTACCTGGTCTGGAGCGACGACCATCAAGCACTGCCTGTTCCGTCGCTGCGTTTCACGCCTGTCTCGCCTGAAACGAGCGCAATACTCGCCGAAGTCATCGAGCAAAGCTACCTGGAAACGCTCGATTGCCCCACGTTGAACGGCGTGCGAACGACGCCGGAAGTGCTCGAAGGATATCGGGAAATCGGCGAGCACTGGCCCGACGCGTGGCTCATCGCCTGGCGTGACGACCGGCCGATCGGCTGTCTGATTCTGGCGGACCATCCCGCCGCAAACCAATGCGAGTTGGTCTATATGGGCCTGATCCCAGAGGCCCGTGGCCAAGGCCTGAGCGGGCAATTTGTAGCGCAAGCAAAGCACCTCGCGCGCGAGCGCAGCCGCGCGCGGCTGGTGCTGGCCGTCGACCTGCAAAACGCCCCCGCGCTGCGACTTTACGCGAACCAAGGCTTTGATGCTTGGGATGAGCGTGACGTATTCGTGCGCATCAACGCCGCCGCGCGATAGCAGTGCTTCGGACTAGGCCCGCCGCGTGGATGCTTGGTATAAAGACGGCGGATTCGCGATCACGGCATGGAAGCCTCGGATGTTGCCTTACCTGCTCAACGCAGTTTACCTGGCCTTGCTGGTCGTGGCGTCGCCATGGCTGGCTTGGAATGCCTGGCAAAAAGGGAAATATCGCGAAGGGTACGCGGCGAAGTTCTGGGGCGAAGTGCCGCGCCGTGATTCCAACAAGTCCTGCGTCTGGCTGCACGCGGTGAGCGTCGGCGAAGTCAATTTGCTCGCGCCGCTGGTCAAGGAAATCCGCGCGCGGCATCCCGACTGGGACTGCGTCATCTCAACGACCACCCACACCGGCTTCGCGTTGGCGCGCAAGAAATATGCTGAGTATCCGGTGTTCTATTGCCCGCTCGACTTCAGTTGGGCGGTGCGGCGCGCCATGCGGCGGTTACGGCCGACATTGCTGGTGCTGGCGGAGTTGGAGCTCTGGCCCAATCTGATCCGCGCCGCGCGCGAACACGGCGCCAAGGTTGCCATCGTGAACGGCCGGCTCAGCGCCCATAGCTTTCGCGGTTACGCGCGCGTGAAGGCATTCGTGCGGCCCGTGCTGGCGCAACTCGATTTGATCGCCGTGCAGAACAAGGAATACGGCGATCGTTTCCTGGCCCTCGGCGCGCCGGCCGAGCGCATGCATATCACAGGGTCCGTGAAATACGACGGTGCGCAAACGAATCGCCATAACCCCGGCACGCAGAAGCTCGCCAGCTTGGCGGGCATTGGCGAAGGCGACCTCGTTTGGTTGGCTGGCAGTACGCAAGAGCCCGAAGAGGCGATCGTCTTATCGGTGTTCCAGCGGCTCACGGCGGAATTCCCAAGGCTCAAACTAATTCTGGTCCCGCGGCATCCGGATCGGTTCGACGACGTTGCTCGGCTGATTACCGATTCCGGCCTCCGCTGGCGACGCCGCAGTCAACTTCATCCGAAATGCGAAAACGGTTCGGCCCGCGTGCTGTTAGTCGATGCGGTGGGCGAACTGGGCCATTGGTGGGGGACGGCGCAGGTGGCCTTCGTAGGAGGTAGCCTGGGCAAGCGCGGCGGGCAGAACATGATCGAACCGGCCGCCTACGGCGCCGCGGTTTGCTTCGGCCCAAATACGCGCAACTTCCGCGACATCGTCGAAAACCTGCTCGCCGCCCAGGCCGCAGTCGTGGTCCAAGACGCCGCGGAGTTGGAAGCCTTCGTACGGCGGGCGATCACGGACGCAGAATTTGCCACCCGACTGGGGACCAGCGCCCGGCGATTTGTGGCCGGGCAATTGGGCGCTACCGCGCGGACTGTAGACCTGCTGAGCGCCCTCGTTCCAAACGCCGTGCAGCCAGCGGCCGTTGCCCGAAGCGCGGCGTGACGATTATACTGCCCAGTCTTACGATCAATCCTGCACTCGACGTTTTTGCGCGGAGGGGACGACGTGGCCAGCGGCAAGTACTTGTTCACGAGCGAATCGGTCAGCATGGGCCACCCGGATAAACTGGCCGATCAGATCTCCGACGGCATCCTGGACGCGCTCCTGGCGCAAGACGCGTACAGCCGCGTGGCCTGCGAGACCTTGGTCACCACGGGCCTGGCGGTCGTGGCTGGGGAAATCACCACGAAGGCCGTGATCGACTATCAGGCGGTCGTGCGGCAGGTGATCAACGACGTCGGCTACACCGACGACGTCTCCGGCATTTGCGGCGACACCTGCGGCGTGATGATTTCGATTCATGCCCAGAGCCCGGACATCGCCCAGGGCGTCAATGAAGACGCTGAGCAAGGCAAAGACGTCGGCGCCGGCGATCAAGGCTTGATGTTCGGCTATGCCTCGAACGACACGCCGGAATTGATGCCGTTGCCGATCGCGCTGGCGCACCGCATCACGAACCGGTTGGCCGAAGCCCGCTTCAAAGGCGAAGTGAACTGGCTCCGCCCCGACAGCAAGAGCCAGGTGACGATTGAATACGACGGCGCGACGCCGATTCGCATCGACACCGTCGTGGTCTCCACGCAACATGCGCCGGAAGCCACGAACGACGTGATCCGCAAGTTCGTGATCGAGAAAATCGTCAAGCCGCTGCTGCCCGCCGAGTTGGTCACCGGCGAGATCAAGTACCATATCAATCCCACCGGAAAATTCGTCGTCGGCGGCCCGCACGGCGACTGCGGCCTCACGGGTCGCAAGATCATCGTCGACACCTACGGCGGCTGGGGTCGTCACGGCGGCGGCGCGTTCAGCGGCAAGGATCCCACGAAGGTGGATCGTAGCGCCGCTTACATGGCCCGCCACGTGGCGAAGAACATCGTCGCGTCCGGATTGGCAGAGCGCTGCGAAGTGCAGTTGGCCTACGCGATCGGCGTCTCGGAACCAGTCAGCGTGAACGTCGACACCGACGGCACCGGCCGCATCGAGGAAGCCCGGCTTTGCGAGTTGGTCCGCGAACTGTTCCCGCTCACGCCGAGCGGCATCATCAAGTACCTCGACCTGCGCCGCCCGATCTACCGCAAAACAGCCGCCGGAGGTCACTTCGGCCGCGATGACAGCGACTTCACCTGGGAATCGACGCACCGCGCGGACGAGCTCGCGGAAGCCGCCGGCGCCGCTGCATCCGCCCGCTGAATTTCGGGAGTAGTAACCGCGAAACACGCGAAATGACGCGAAAATTGGAGATAGGTAGGAGTTGTCCACGGAATACGCGGAAAGACACGGAAGTAGGATTGACATAGAGGTGCAGGACCCGGCCGCATGGATGGTTTTCCGTGTCATTCCGTGTGTTCCGTGAACAATTTCTCACTCTCCTGTTTTCGCGTCATTTCGCGTGTTTCGCGGGCGATAACTGAATTCACCTTCACGCGAGGTCAGGGATGACAGCCGCGTCGAATACGATTGTTTCCGCGCGCGGTTTCGCCGTGGAAATTGGTTGCGCCGCAGTGACGGTCGGTGCGTTGCTCGCAGTCGGGCGGACATCCGCGGCGATTTCCTTCTGGCCGGCGCTCGGCCTGAGCCTCACCGGAGTTGTGGCCGTCGCGTTGACCAGCCCGGCGCGTGGACTACGGGCACAGCAACTTTGGCGGCAAGCTCGCCGTTGGGTCGCGCTGTTCATCGCTCTGCTCGCGCTGCAGCAATTCGCCGCCGATCGCCTGGCGCTTACTGCGCTCTGGTTGCCATACGGCACGGCGTTGTTGTTGCACGTGATCGCACGCGGCAATCGTGGTTTCGCGGTGGCTGAGAAAGTCGAGGGCGCCGCGCCGGCGAAGGCGATCGCCGCGAATGAGCCGCCGTCATCAATGGACGACGGCGATTGGCGGCATCACATTGAGTATGCCCAATCGTACGATGCGGCCGGGCTCAAGCAGGTCGCGGGCGTTGCGCGGCTAACCTTCCGTCCTGGCGAGCGGCAGACGGAGTTGCATCTCGCCTTCTGCCCGTCGTTCGCCGGCGCGCCGCGGCTGGATTGCCAGCAAACGAGCGGCCCGGAAGCACGCGTCAAGATCACGCAAAAGATGCCGTATGGTGCGCGAGCGGAAGTTCAGCGACTCGATGCCACAGCGTGGAGCGTGATCACGTTGGAGTTCATCGCCACGCCATCGATTGCCACGCTGGCCAAGCCGAACATCAAACAGGCGTCCTGATTGCGACTCCCCAAAAACGGCCGAGGCGCGACGACCCTCGGGTCGCCGCGCCCCTCCGCTTTGCCGGCTTGGTGGTCCGCAATGCTCTCAAGGTGCTACATCACGGCTTGCTTGCGACGCACCATACCGGCCAAAGGGGCTTGCCGTGGGCCCGCTCCGCGGACGGCCAACGAAACGCTTCGCGGTCCCACGGCAAGTGGGTGGGTCTCCTTCGGGCAATCTTCTTCACCGCCTCGGTCGGTGATGCACGGCCAATCGTCTCCCGCGGCCCCGGCAGCCCGCAGGGATTTCGTGGTCGCGGCGTCCGGCTCGGTCGGTTCGGCGTCGACCGGCGGCCGGGCCAGCAGCTCACTGCGAGCGATGCGAACATTCTTGGGGGCGTCGATCCCGACGCGAACGACGTTCCCCTTCAAGCGCACGATCGTGATCGTGATATCCCGGCCGATCTTGATTTGTTCGTTCAGTTTGCGAGTGAGCACCAGCATGGCATTCTCCTTGGCGTTGACTTAGGCCTCCTCAATGCGAGCCCTTAAAAGCAACGGCCATGCCAAACAGATGTTCACTATCGCAGATTAGCGCAAACGTCGTTCCCGGAATCACTTACGCGCGCAACAGACCCCGCCGGCACAATCGGAACTGAACAAAAGAATACAAACGCCGTGTAAGCGTTACCAAGCGAGGGGCCGAAAGGCAGCTATTCCGGGGCGTTTCCGCCGTTGTGTCGATCAAGACCCACCGAACTCGGAACTTGGATGCTGAGGACATCCGCGATCGGGATCGCCAAGTCGTTCGTTTGCATAGAAAACACCGTGTGGGTGAACATCCCGCCCACAAACGGCAATTCCCCCAGCACAGGAATGCTTCTCGTTTTCCCGACAAAGTTTTTCTCAGTCACCGCGAATTGGTCGGCACTGATGCGGGTCAACTCACCCCGTGCCTTGACCAACTCACCGCGCACGACATATCGAATGGCGACCGCGTCGCCAACCTTGGGAAGCTGCGGAAGCTGTTCGTCCGAACCTTTGCCGGTCCCGGGTTGGTGGCTGATGATTTGGACGTCATCAGTGGGCACGATTTCGACGTGCGTTTCCCGCCCAATCCCCACATTTTTGCGCGCGACCAGTTTGAAGATACGGCTGCCCGGCTTTGACGGTACGCCGATCATTCGCGCTGGCAAAGTTGACTTGATCGATACCCACGTTTCGTCGGCATGGACCAACTCCCCGGTGAACTGCTCCGTCACGCCGCCTCGGGTGACTTCAATGGTGTACGTGTCCCCCACACCCCAATTTTGAGCGGTGTCATCATCGGCGGTCACTTGCGCGTGTGAGAATTGCGAACAAGCGAGAGCGAAGCAGAGGCCAGAAAGTAGTCGGCGCAATAGGCTCATCGATTCGTCCTCCGTGAGAAGTTACGGCTTGCTACATGCTCAGCTGGACTACACTAGCCCGACGCGCCAGCGAGGGGGAGTAAACGTCGAACGTCATACGGCGTCTACTCTCCCTCGCTGGCGCGTCGGGCTAGTGTCGCATGTACTCAGTGACCGGGCGGCAGTTTGTCCTGGGCGCACAGCGCCAGCCGCGTACTGATCTTGCTGAGAATCCGCTGTTCGAGCGCCGTATCGCGGCCGAGCGGGATCCAGCCCAACGCTGAGACGCGCTCGCCGACCGGCTCGCGTTTGCCTGGCTTGGGCGTGTCGTTGCGGAACAGCGCGGCCCCAGCCGTGGCTCGTTCCGGACGACGGACGTCTTCCAGTTCCTTGAAGACGGTTACGTCGATAAGATAGCCGTCGCCCGTGGGGACGACGCGGACCAGCGCCTGGCGGCGGATCGATTGCAGCGTGCTTTCCACCTTCTCGTAGGCGTCCGCTGAGTCGCCGCGCCAGGGCTCGAAGATCGTGGAGCCGACTTCCGGGAAAGTATCGATCCGCCCCTCGGTCAGCACTTCCCCTTCCTGCCGCACCCGCACTTCCCGATCGATCGTGAAGTCGTCATCCACCACGTCGACCACGGTATCCCAGAGGACGTCCTTATCTCCGGGGGGAACCCGCATGGGATTGGGGTTGGGCTGGTAGACCGGATTCGGTCCGAGCGCGCAGCCGCTGGCGAAGATCACCACGAGCGCGGAAATACATTGCCAACGCACCATGCGAAACGGCATCCCAGACCGTAGGAATTTGGGGGCGGTAGTGTGACGAGGCGGCCGGATGGCCGCAATGGCAGATTGAGTGTCTTCTTAAGCCCAGGGAAGGCCCTCGAAGGCGTAGCGATCTCCAACGACTTCGATGGCCTTCCCTGGGCTTGGCGCAACGAAACGTAGTCCATCGCCGCAACCGCAGTCGGAGTCTTCCCTCAACCGAATTGACCTTCTGCCAATTCGCCGGATTTGCCATACTTCGCGCGGACTGGGTTCCGTCCGGTGGTGCGCCGGCGTGAATCCGGATTGCGCCATGGATGGCCCGATGATTCAGTACAGCATATTGCTTCCGCAACGCGACGCGGTGGAAACCGTGGCCTGCCGGCTGACGGAACTCTGCGCCGTCTTGGCCGGGATGGGCGAACCCTTCGAACTGCTGTGCATCGACGATCACTCCGGCCCGCCCCACCGGGCCTGGCTCAAGCAACTATTGCTGGATAACCCGTGCCTGCGCGTACTGGAATTGCGCGAAGCCCGCGGACTCGATGCGGCGCTGGCGGCCGGCATCCGCCACGCGCGCGGCGCTGCGGTCGTGGCGCTTGAGGCGAGCGACCGGTACGATTTCCGCGACTTGCCGCGACTTGCCGAACGTCTGGCCCGGGCCGACCTGGTCTGGGGCTGCCGGCGCGGGCATCGCTTCGCGCGCTGGTGGCGCACACTAAGTCATCTGCCGCGAACCATTTTCTCCGGCAGTCTCGTGCGCGATCCCGAGTGCGTGTTTTGGGCGGCTCGGCGGGAACTGTTCACGAACTTCGCCTTCACGACCGGCTGGCATCGCTGGTTGCCGGAACTGGCGAGCGAGCAGGGCTATCGCGTCGCGGAATTACACGTGGCGCATCGTTGGCACGCCCGCGGCCCGGCGATCGAAACCGATTCGGCCTGGTCGTCCCTCTGGCCGTTTGCAAAACCATCGACCGCCGCGCCAACAGGCGACGCCATCGAACTCTCCGCGGACGAGAGCGGGCAACACCGCTTCGAAATCATCCGCATCGATCCGCCCCAACCCCTCTCCGCGCCAGGCCCGACTCAACCCGAATCGCCGCGCGACCGCCACCGACTCACGTAGGCGGAGTCCTTTTGTAAGGATTCACCACGGAGAGCACGGAGGGAAGGAAATCGTTTTGAACCGCGGAGGCGCTGAGACGCAGAGAAGGAAGAGGGATTGAGAGAAGGGAGAATTGAGGGAGGCCGGACCGAGTGAATGTTGATTTTATTGAAGGCCTTCACATTCGATTTGCCATCACCTTTGCCTCCCACACTGAAAACTGAACACTGAAAACTTCACACTCCTTCTCCTCTCCGTGTCCTCCGTGTCCTCCGTGGTGAAAAAACTGGAACGACCATGCCTGTGCAGCAGCCCTTGCGAGTTTTCTTTTCTGTCGGTGAGCCGAGCGGCGATTTGCATGGGGCGAATCTGATTCGCGAGCTGCGCGCTCAACACCCTGGCGTGGAGTGTGTCGGCTATGGCGGGCCGCAGATGGCCTCCGCAGGCTGCAACCTTCACACGGACCTCACGGCGTTCGCGGTGATGTGGTTCCTGAAGGTGTTGCTGAATTTGCACGTCTTCTACGCACTGCTCAAGCGGGCGGAAAAGTACTTTCGCGATGTCCGCCCCGACGCCGTGGTGTTGATCGATTACCCCGGCTTCAATTGGTGGATCGCCCGCAAAGCCAAGCAGCAGGGCATTCCCGTGTTCTATTACTCGCCGCCGCAGATCTGGGGCTGGGCGAGTTGGCGGATCAAAAAGATGCGGCGATTCGTGGACCACGTCCTCTGCGGCCTGCCGTTCGAGGAGGACTGGTTCCAGCGCCGCGGTTGCCGGGCCAAGTACGTGGGCCATCCGTTCTTCGACGAAGTCCGCCGGCGTCCGCCTGATGCGGAGTTTGTCGCGGACCAGCGCCGGCGTCCCGGTCGTCTCGTCACGCTATTGCCTGGATCGCGCACCCAAGAGGTACAACACAACCTGCATTGGTTTTTCAAAGCCGCGGAGTTGATCCGCGCGCAAGTACCCGACGCTCGCTTTGCCGTCGCCGCGTTCAAGCCGGCACACGCGGAGTTCGCCGAACAGCTGGCTGCAGCCGCGAAGCTGCCTGTGGAAGTGCATGTCGGCCGCACGCCGGAGCTGATCGCCGCCGCGGAGTGCTGCCTGTCGGTGTCCGGCTCCGTCTCGCTGGAGCTGCTGCACTACGAAAAGCCCACGGTGATTCTCTATTGGATCGCCGGGTACGCCTATCGCGCCCAGAAATACCTGCGTCGCGTGAAGTACATCACGCTGGTGAACCTGCTGAACGCCGAAGAGCTGTATCCTCGCGATCTTTCGCCGTACGATCCGAAACAGCCCGACGCCGATCGCGTGCTGTTCCCGGAATACCTGACGACGGAAGACCGCTCCGCCAACCTGGCGGCGCACATCGTCGAATGGCTCACGCAGCCCGAAAAACTACAGCAGCGCATCGCCGCCCTGCGTGAACTCAAACACCGCGTCGGCGAACCCGGCGCCTCGGCCAAGGCCGCCACCTACATCCTTAGCACGATCACCCAAACTCAATCAACCTCCACGCGCCAAGCCGCCTAACACAATCTCTCGCACCTGCTCTTTCCCCTCCGTGTCTCCGTGACTCCGTGGTGAATCCCCGGAACAGTGCCCTCAATAGTCCTTATCGTCCAGCAGCAACCCATCGTCGCGGTGCCCAAGCTGCCGGTAGACCTGCAAGTCGATCATATCCGACACAAATCGCACGGCGCCGTCGCCCAACAGAAAGTTCGCGCCGCCATCGTGCTCGCTGGCGAACCCGCCCACCCACAGCGGACCGCGCGCGGTCGGCGGTTGGCCATCGGCCAACGGATCCACGGCCGGCGCCGTAACCGTGGGCGCCTGAACCTCCGCCGGCTTCGTCTCAGTTACCGGTGCCTTCTCCTCGTCGCTCGCCGAATCTTCGGTGGTTAGCTCATCCGGCGTGGTCGCTTCCGCTTCGTCCTCCGATTCTGTCGGTCCAATCGGCAACGCGTCCAGGTCCAGCGATGTGAATCGATTGATGTTCTCTCCGCGCGCAAGCCGGACCTCCAACTCCGCCCAGTTCTCCGGGGACGCCTTGTAGCCGGACTGCATCGTTTGAGATGCATTGAGACGCGTACCAGTATTGCGAAGCGTGGCGCGAGTGCCTGAGGCCCAGCCCAGGTCGAAGGCCCCCGTATCGTCATCTTCCTGCAGCTTTTCGCCCAGGAAGAACGTGTGCGACGCGCCATCGCCGATCTCGCTCAAGCGCACGCCACTGTTGAGAAACAGCACGCCATGATTGGTAACGTCGATCGGCTGCTCCAGATCATGATGACAGCCGGCGTAGTCGCTTGTGCCCAGGGAAATTCCGCCGCCTCCGGCGCTTGACGACGACGGACAAACCAGCGTCGCCAGTCCCGCCATGCGCGGAGCGTGGTTCGCCTTGTCGTAAACGCTCTTGGAGAAGTCGAACGCGCGGTAGGTGTTCCGCTGGTCCATGTACGGCAATACGCGCACGATCCAACTATAGTGCTCGCCCGGCGGACGGCTTTGAATCGGCCCCGTGGCGTTCGTCGTGCCGGACGGCAGCGATTCGAACGCCGACTCGTACTGCGCGAGCGCGAGCCCCAATTGCGCCAGGTTGTTCGCGCATTGAGCGCGGCGGCCCACCTCGCGCGTCTTTTGCAGCGCAGGCAGCAACAAGGCGACCAGAATGCCAATGATCGCGATCACGACCAGCAATTCCACCAACGTAAAACCGCGGAGACGGAGCCTGCTCATGGCGCGGACCTGTCGGAAGTAGTTGAAGGGTTCCAAAGAATTTCCAGGCGAAATTGCTGCCTTCGCCAAGCGTCTTCATCGAGCGGGTAAGTAGCGAGCACGATAACCCGGCGCTGTTCCGGCTGCTCGGCGACGTCGGCGATCTCGATCCGCACTTCCGCCCGGTCGCGCCCGCCGAGTTCCTCGGCAGGAACTTGCCAGGTCTCGCCGGAATAGCCGGCATCGCGACTGAAACGCGCTTGGGCCAACTCCAGTCCAGCCGTGGCGAGATACTCCGCCTGCAGCCGCGCGGCCGCGCGGCGCGATTCCGCTCGGGCCGCCAGATTGGTTTGCATCGCCAACGTCATCGCCACGCCGAAGACCATCAGAATCACCAGCACGATCAGCACGGCAACGCCGTTTTTGCTGCTACGCGGGCGGCTATTCATCGCGCACCTCCCGCCGCGCGGCAGCGACAAAACGATGCGACCGCAGCGCGGCTTCGTCGTCCTGTTTGATCGGTTGCGGGCCATGCCAGCGTCGTTGCCACACGCAGATTACGGCTTGCCCGGGCTCGACGGAGCGAAAAAAGCGCATCGCATCTAAATCCGGCAGACGATACAACTCCGTTTGTCGCACTTCATCGCCGTTGCGCAACAGCCTCTCGACGCCGGAAACGCCGACCACGTATTCCACTCGCTCGTCGCCGGGCAACGTCAGTTGCAGCCGCGCAGGCGTCGTGTCGGCGGCGCTCACGTCGATCGCCACGGCCTCATGCACATCCCGCCGTAACGCGGCGGCGAACCGCGTAGTGACTTGCGCTTCGTGATACGTGGATCTCTGCCGCCCGGTGTGCATCACCAGCGAAGCGAGTAGCATCGCGGCGGCGCTGAGCAGCACGGTGAGGATGGAGATCACGATCGCCATTTCCAGCAACGAAGTGCCGCGCCGCTTCATGGGTTGCCTCCCGGGCCGAAGACCCAGCCAACCAGTCGCACCGGCGCCGCTGGCTCGCCGCTCGCATGTTCCCAGGTGATTTGCAACTCGATGCGCCGCCCCGCGGCCGGCGCAGTCACCTCTGTGGCGGTCGCCTGCAATGTTCCATGCGGAAGCCACGCGGAGGACTCCGTCGATATGCGCAGTGCTTCCAGCGTTTCCGCCGTCAACTCAGATGGCATCTGCGCGGTGAGTTGCTCCATGAGGTTCGCGGCCTCTTGCTGCGCCACCTGCCGCCGCCAGACTTCACGACGCTCCCGGGCATCCCAGGCAAAAAGCTGCGCGGCGAGCCCCATCACCACCATCAGCATGCCAGCCGCGACCACGCACTCCAACAACGTGAAGCCGCGCGCGGAACGCCGTCGGCGGGGACGACGTTGCCCATGCATCGGAAAGTGCGCGGTATTCATCGAGTGAACGCCTCCTTCGTAATCAGCTCGATCAGCGGCATCATGCCGGCAACCACGATGAATCCCACGACCAGGCCAATCGCCAGAATGGCAAACGGCCAGACGAATTGCAAAGCCACCTGCAGCCGGTAGCCTCGCCGGCGATCCTGGCTTTCGGCCAACGCCCGCAGTGCCCAGGGAAGATTTCCCACCCGTTCCGCGGCGTCCAACACCGCGGCGTCGGCGGCGTTGACGATCCCGCAGCGCGCCCAGGGTTGCCAACCGATCGCTCCGCCATACATTGCCTCGGCGACTTTCTTCAATCGCATCCGAACGGATCGCGCCGGATAGCTCTTCGCCAACGCGTCGAGCGCAAGAGGCAGCGGTTGATTGCGTTCTACCACGCCAGCCAGCGCTCGCAGCAGCGATGGCGTGTGCCGGCGACGCAACCATCCTCCTAACCATGGCACGTCGAACTGCGCGAATGCGATCAGCAAGAACGCGAGTGGCGCGAGCACTATCAATGCCAGCAAGGTGAACATGAGCACGGTCGGCGCCATCCTGCTATAGCGAATGAGGTCTTGCGTCACTTGAGGAAGTTTTGCATCGAAGTCCCAAAAGATTTTTTCAAGTGCGGGAATGACGAAATACATGAACCAAGCCGTCATGCCAACCGTAATGGCCAGCAACTGTGCGAGGTAGATGCTCCGCGTACCCAACTCTTGCCAGAACGGCCGCTTCAGGTTGGCAACTCGCGCTGCTTCCCGCAACGCGCCGGGCAGGTCGCCGCAGGCTGTGCCAACACAGACCGCGGCGGCGCCGTCGGGCGTCAGCAGTCCTCCCAAGACCCCCTGGTCTTGAGCCAGCGCGACGCTCAACGATTGCCCGGCCTGCAACCGCTGTGCAAATCGCAGGACGCGCCAACGATATCCGCCCCGGCATTCTCCGGCGAATGCCGACACGCTGCCAGCCAGCGGCATCTTCCGAGCCATGGTGAGCGCCATGATCCACACCAACGTCTCACGATCCAACCGCCGTCGCGCGACGCCGTCGAAAATCATCACCGTGATGACCAGGATCAATGCCAGCACATTGACATTGAAAAACGCGATCAAGGCGAGCAGGCAAAGCACGTTCGCCACGAGACGCATCAGCAAGACTGAGAAGGACCACGCGCTGTTGGTCGACCGCAACTCGCACCACCGCGCCAGCAGAAACAGCCCCACGCTCAACAGCGCCAGCACGCAACCAATCGCCATGATGATCAGCAGGTTGGTCATGGGGGAGGTAGGTGGTAGGTGGAGTAGGTGAAGTAGGTAGTAGGTGAAGTAGGCGAGGCCTACGCCAACGTCTCCAACAACTCGATCAACGGCAACATCATCGCGATGACGATCAGGCCGAAAAAGAAGAGCGCGATGGTCAGGCCCAATGCCGGCGCGATCATCGCGGTAAACGTCAATTGGCCGACCGCGCGCGCTTCGTACATTTCTCCGGCCAGCAGCAGGGCTTCCCCCAGGCTGTTCTGGTCTTCGCCCCAGGCAATCACTTGCGCCAGCCCGGCCGGCAACGAACGATCGGCGGCCAGGCGCGCGCCAAGCGGTTTTCCCGCCAAGAGCGCGGTGACGACTTGCCCGACCGAACGGCGCAACTCGGGATCACCGGTCGCGCCTGCCGAGAGGTGCAACGCGTCCGGAAGTGGAACGGAGTGTCGCACCAACAGTGCCGCCAGCCGCGTAAACTGCGCCAGCACGGTGAATCGCCACAGTCGCCCAATGAGCGGCAAGCGATAGGCGAGTCGCCGGCGAAAGGCGCTCCGCGATCCCAGTAACAACAGCGCCCACGTCGCCGCCAACGCGGCCGCGGCGCCCACGATGAAATACGCGACGCCGCTGGAGACCATCAGCACGCCTTGGGTCAGGGGCGGGAGCGCTCTGCTGAATTCTTCGAACATGTCGCGAAATTGGCTGATCACAAACCGTTCCATCAGCACCAACGCAACCATGCAGACGATTACCAGCAGTCCCGGGTAGATCAGCAGATTGCGCATCCGCCGCTGCAACTCGCCCAGCCGCGCGCGGTTGTGCAGATGTTCTTCGACGACTTCGACGAAGCGCCCCGACTTGATTCCTGCCAACAACAACGCCCGCACCGATGGTGGCACCAGCGGCCCGAGTTGATCGAGCGCTTCGCACAAACTCTTGCCGCCTTCGAGTTGTCCGGCCAGTTCACCGAGCGCGCGACGCAGACGCGCGCTCGGTTGCTCAGCCCCGAGCGCCCGCAGCCCGGCCGGCAACGGCAATCCGCGTTCCGCCAATTGCGCAATCTGCCGCACTAATTCTGCGGAGTCTTCGTCCGAGAGCTGTTGTCCAAACCAGACGCGCCGCGGCTTCTCATCCCTTGCGGAGGAATCCCACGGCGACTTGGGCGTTTGGATGGACATGCGGCAATTGTTCGGATGCGGAGCGAAAGGAGACTATGGAGTTACTTCATTTCACAATCTGCTGGAGCAACTGCGTCCAAGGGTACACGACTAACAACATCAGCGCGGCAGTGACGCCGCCGCCAACCAATGCCGTCAACAAGCTGGGCAGACAAATCTTCGCCAGCTCGGCGTTGGCCACGGCGCGATGTTGGTACGTTTCCGCCGCGTGGCGCATCGATCGGCCGAGCGTCTGGTTCGCGGCGGCGCTGCCCATCAACCAACGGAGCAGCGGCGTGAACGCGCCTTCGTCCGCGCAGACTTCGGCGAGCGGCCGGCCGGCTTCAATCGCCGCCGCGCCGGCGAGCGCATCGGCTTTCAGGCGAGGATCTACCGTCGCCTCGGCGGCGAGGCGCAAGCTCTCCCCCAGCGGCACGCCGTTCTCCACCAGCAGCGCCAGTTGATCGGAGAAATGGGCTCGCCGCGCATTGTCGATCGCCGCGCGCACCCAAGGCAAGCAGCGAAACACCGCCGTGCGCCACCCGCCGCGGACAATCCCGGCGCCGGAGACCGCGCTCCACAGCAAAAGGATCAGCGCGACGACTGCCGGGATCGCGATCCACCACCCGATCCGGCGTTCCGACCACGCCTCAAAAAAGCGCATCCAGCCGGGAATCTCATGGTGACTGTCGCGCATCCACGCCACCATCGCGCTCAGGACGTCCGCCAGAAGCGGAATCTGCAGCAAGCCGACGCAGACGATGATCGTGGGATAGATCAAACTCAATCCGACGGCGCGGCGCAACTCGGTCATCCGCCGCGCGGCGAGCGCCACGCCTTCCAGCGCCTCGGCCAATCGTCCCGAGCGCACACCCGCGCGGAGCGCAGCGCGAAACACGGCCGGCGCGCGCAACTTAGGATCGTCGAGCGCCTGTTCCAACGAGTGGCCTGCGGCGAGTTGCCGGCTGACCGACTCGGTGAGTTCCGCGGGGCGTCGTGGCAGATCGCGTGCCAGCCGGACCAGTCCCGGCTCTAACGGCACGCGCGCCCGGACCAGCGCCGCGAGCTCTTCGTAGAGCGCGGCGAAATCTTCAACCTGGCTAGCGGAGTGCGGGGGCATGCGCGATCCAGCGGGCGGCTCCCGCTAGAAGTTAACTGCCGCTCTCAGCAGCGCCGGCGCGACGCCAGCCAAGCACACGGCGAACTTCCTCCGGTGAGGTGACGCCGCTCTCGACTAGCGCTAGCGAGCGCTGCCAACGATCGATCAGTCCGCACTCTTTCGCTCGCGCCTCCAGCCGCGCCGCGTCCTCGCGCGCGAGGATTCCCGAGCCGAGCAAACTGTCTCCCGGCACGATCATTTCCGCGACGAGCGCGCGACCCGCGTAGCCTGTCTGGCGACAGGCGTCGCATCCTTGAGGAAGCGAAAACCGGCGGACCGGCAATCCCAGAGCCTGTTCCGTATCGTGTCCTGGCCGCGCACAGCCGCAAAGCCGGCGGACCAGACGTTGGTTAACGATAGCCAAAACGCCGCTGCGTAGCAAATATGGCTCCAGCTCCATTTCCAAAAGTCGGCTGATCGCGCTCACCGCGCTGCCGGCGTGAAACGTGCTCAGCACCAAATGCCCCGTCAGCGCGGCCTGAAACGCGGTCCGCGCGGTCAAGGCGTCGCGAATCTCGCCGATCAGCATCACCTCGGGATCTTGTCGGAGCATAAACCGCAACGCTTCGGCAAGGTCCAAGCCCGCGTGCTCGTTCACTTG
>Ga0163153_10001889_pt1 | contig 32042 bp, 25 predicted proteins | sample OliLakLV19MP6IB1_FD_148629 | JGI IMG/M metagenome (GOLD analysis project Ga0163153, IMG submission 148629) | Freshwater microbial mat bacterial communities from Lake Vanda, McMurdo Dry Valleys, Antarctica - Oligotrophic Lake LV.19.MP6.IB-1 | ecosystem: Environmental > Aquatic > Freshwater >...
TGCCTCAGGCGCCTACACCGGCGCCACGTCGCCACGGCCCGGCCTCTTCGAGCTGGCCGACGGCGGCACGATTTTTCTGGATGAGATCGGCGAGGCACCGTCCGACGTCCAGGTGAAGCTCCTGCGGGTCCTCGAGGCCGGCGAGGTTACGCGAGTCGGCGAGGCGGTCGCGCGGCCCGTGCGTGTCCGCGTCGTCGCCGCGACCAACCGGGACCTCACCGCCATGCTGACGGCGGGCTCATTCCGCACCGACCTCTATCACCGTCTCAAAGTCTTTCCGATCGCCATGCCGTCGCTCGCGGAGCGACCGAGCGACATCGAGCCGCTTGCTCGCCACTTCCTCGCCCGCCATGCTGGGGGTCAGCTCGTCGCGACGCTGCCGACGATGTCGCTCGAGTTTCTGGAGGCTCTCCGGAGTCGTTCGTGGCCTGGCAATGTGCGCGAGCTCAAGCACGCGGTTGAATACGCGGCGGTGGTCGCGCGGGGTGGGGTGCTGAGGCCAGATCACCTTCCGAAGCCGGACGAGCCCGCGATCACGACCACCGGCTCCGATCTCTCCGCAGCGACGGCTCGGCTCGGCGCCGCCGTCAAGGAGTGGTCTGCCGCCGCCCGCCGTGAATTGGTGGCGCTGCCCAATCCCGACCTCCACTTCCTTGCCGTCCAGCTCCTCGAGGGCACACTTCTCCGCGAGTCAATTGCCCACACGGGCGGCAACCGCACCGCCGCAGCCAAGCTTCTGGGCCTCGACCGCGCCACGCTCCGCACGAAGCTCAAGGCGCTCGGTATCGACGACTGATTTTAAGGCCGGTGGGGCTTGCCATCTGTACGGCCGGCGGCCGTCCTCGCGCCAGGTGGTGAAAACTTCACCGGCTGACGCGGGAAGATTCATCGATCAACACGACCCCGAACAGCAGCATCTTCGTCAAAACACGGGGGACTCACGCTCCCCAGGGCCCGCCTGCGAGCGGCATGCCATTTGCTCGGGAAACGGGTGCCGTTTTCCCTGGAGCCTGGAGCCTGGAGCAACCCGATGGCCTTACCGAGCGACGAGCCGAAGTTCTGCGAAGAGGACGTATTCATGCTGAGGGCGATCCTCGACGCAAGTGAAGACGACACCTGGAGTGACACTGAGATCGACGATGACGACTCGGCTCACTCCTTCGACGTGCCGCTTATGGACACGCCCAAGCGGCTGTGCGCTACGCGTGGTGGCCAGCGGCAGCCCGGCGGTTTCACGCTGGTCGAACTGCTTGTTGTCATCGCGATCATCGCGACGCTCATCGGCCTGCTTCTGCCAGCTATCCAGGGGGCCCGCGAATCGGCCCGCCGCACAACTTGCTCGTCGAACCTCCGCCAGATTGCCCTGGCCACACTCGTTTTTGAGAGTACGAAGCGACGGCTACCTCCAAGCATGCTTCATACGCCGGGCACCGTGTTTCCTAGCAACAACCACTCCTGGGGCATCCATGGGCGGATTCTGCCCTTCATCGAGGAGGCTTCCGCCGCGGTGAAGGTCAATCTGGAGGTCGGGTGGGATCAAAGCCCAAACAGCACCAGCGGCGTGCCCACGACCCGGATCGCCGTCTTTCTCTGCCCTAGCGAAGCCAACGACAAGGTGCGGACAAAGAACGGCGCGGCGTTCGTCTATCCTCACAACTACGGTTTCAATTTCGGCACATGGTTCGTCTACGACCCTGCGAACGGCAACGGGAGCGACGGCGCCTTCTTTCCCAACTCACGGCTCACGATGGCCAAGATCGCAGATGGGACGAGCAAGACGCTCTGTGCTGCGGAGGTGAAGGCCTACACGCCGTATGTCCGAAACACGTCCGACCCCGGAAGCAGCTATCCGGCCTCGTCACCCCCTCCAGGCCCGTCGGTGATCTCGACTCTTGCCGCGGGTGGCGACGCGAAGGTCGGCCCGCAGACCAACGACAATACCGGCCACACCGAATGGCCAGACGGCCGGGTACATCACAGCGGCTTCACGACGGTATTCACCCCCAACACCAAGGTTCCCTACACAAAAGACGGCCTCCCGTACGACATCGACTATTCGTCCAGGCAAGAGGGCAATAGCGCCACGGTTCGCACGTTCGCAGCGATCACCGCCCGGAGCTATCACCCAGGCGTCGTCAATACGGCGCGACTCGACGGGACCGTCCTGCCAGTCTCCGACGACATTGATCTGACCGTCTGGCGTGCGCTTAGTACGCGGGCCGGCGGCGAGGTCACGGCGACCGACTGAGGCTTGGAAATGCGTCTCCGCGCAGGCCCTCGGGGCCGCCACGGGGACTGCTAACCGTTCCCTCACAATGGCGATGTACTCTTCTCCGAGGGCCTTCCGGGCCTGAATTCGGAGGCGGTTACGTGCATTGTGTTGTCGTTTGCCCATCGACCCGCCCACGAAGCGGCCACCGTGGTTTCACGATGGTCGAGCTGCTGACGGTGATTGCGATCCTCGGGATGCTCCTCGGGATCCTCCTGCCGGCGCTCCAGTCGGCCCGCGAAACGGCCCGTCGGTCCAACTGCGGCTCGAATATCCGCCAGCTCGTCCTGGCCACGCTCGCCTATGAAGGCACGAATCGATGGCTGCCGCCGAGCATGCTGCATAAGCCTGGCACCACGTTTCTTGGCAACAACGGCTCTTGGGGCGTCCACGGCAGAATTCTCCCGTACATCGAGGAGGCATCTGCCGCGATCAAGGTGAATCTCGAAGCGGCCTGGGACCAGTCGCCAAACAGCGCCAGCGGCGTGCCCACGACGCGCATCAATGTCTTTGTCTGTCCAAGCGAATTCAACGATACTGTGCGGACCAAGAACGGCCTCCCGTTCGTCTACCCACACAACTACGGCTTCAATTTCGGCACATGGTTCGTCTACGACCCTGCGACCGGCAACGGTGGCGACGGCGCCTTCTTTCCCAACTCACGGCTCACGATGGCCAAGATCGCAGACGGAACGAGTAAGACGTTCTGCGCTGCGGAGGTGAAGGCCTACACGCCGTATGTCCGAAACACGTCCGACCCCGGAAGCAGCTATCCGGCCTCGTCACCCCCTCCAGACCCGTCGGTGATCTCGACTCTTGCCTCGGGTGGCGAAGCGCGGGTCGGCCCGCTGACCAACGACAATACCGGCCACACCGAATGGCCAGACGGCCGCGTGCATCACAGCGGCTTCACGACCGTGTTCCCGCCCAACACAAAGGTTCTCTACACAAAAGACGGCCTTACCTACGACATCGACTACTCTTCCCGCCAAGAGGGCAATAGCGCCACGGTTCGCACGTTCGCAGCCATCACCGCCCGGAGCCCGCATCGTGGCAACGTGAACACGGCCATGCTCGACGGGTCGGTCACGATCTTCGCTGAAGACGTTGACCTGAAGGTGTGGCGGGCACTCGGCACGCGCGCCGGTGGTGAAGCCACTGTGATCGATTGACCCTTTTGGCTGGCTGCGCTCTTCCCCGAGACCGCATGGTCGGCACAGGCGGCACCGCCCGACTTTTCCGCCGGGTTTGTGCAGACACCGCGGCCGGTCGTCGATATGCACCTTTGTGCCGGTCGTCACCGGCTCCGCGCGTCCATCGACGGCCATTCGGCCACCCCGACAGCATCCGCGCGTCTTGAAGCACCCGCTCCCCGGTCCGCACCCAAGGCAACGTCCATGCCCACCCCCCCGCGTCGCAAGAAGCCCTCTGCCGTCCAGAACCCGATGGAGACCTACCTGCGGGACATCAACGAGGTGGCGCTGCTCTCGGCGGACGACGAGAAGCGGCTAGCGAGAGGGATCCGCAGCGGCGATCCGCTCGCCCGTGACCACATGGTGCGGGCGAATCTGCGGCTCGTGGTGAACATCGCCCGCGGCTACGCCAACCGCGGCCTCCCACTGCCGGACCTCATTGAGGAGGGCAATCTCGGCCTCCTGCGGGCAGTCGAAGGCTTCGATCCCACGATGGGCACACGGTTCAGCACCTATGCCAGCTACTGGATCAAGCAGTCGATCAAGCGATCGATCATCAACTCTGGCAAGACGATCCGAATTCCGGCCTATATGGTTGAGCTCCTCTCGAAGTGGCGTCGAGCCGCGATGCGGCTCACCGACATCCTCAGGCGCACACCCACGCCAGAGGAGATCGCGCGGATGCTCGGGCTCGCCCGCAAGAAGCTTCCGATCATCAAGAAGGCGATCCACGTTCATCAGGCGACGCCCCACTCCGATCAGGCCGATGGGGGCTGGTCGCTTGGCGAGCTCCTCACGGACGAGAAGACCCGCTGTCCGGCCGATGTCATGCTCGACGAAGATACGATGCGGCATGTGCTCGCCCGGATTGACCAGCTCGACGAGCGGGCCGGGAAGATCATTAAGCTTCGCTTCGGCCTCGGTGGTGGCGAGCCGATGACACTCAAGGAGATTGGCGGCGTGCTCGGGCTGACCCGTGAACGGGTGCGGCAGATTGAGAGCGAGACGCTCGCAAGCCTCGCCGTCGAGATCGAGGCCGCCCCCAAGGCCACGCTCCGTATGCGGCGTGGTGCGTGATCGAATCGTTCACTCAGGAAAACCCTTCATGGATCTTGCCAGCCTCATCCGCCCGGTCCCCGATTTTCCGAAGCCGGGGATTCTGTTTCGCGACATCACGCCGCTCTTGGCCGATCACGACGGCTTCGCCGAGGCGATCCGCCGGCTCGCGGAGCCGTGGCACTCCGAGAAGCTTGATGCCATCGCGGCGGTCGAGGCCCGCGGGTTCCTGTTTGCAGGGCCTCTCGCCCTCGCGCTCGGCGTGGGGCTGATCCCGGTTCGCAAGCCGGGCAAGCTGCCGGCGGCGACGATCTCGCATGCGTATGACCTCGAGTACGGCCGCGACACGCTCGAGATGCACGCCGGCGTGCTCGCGCACGGGTCGCGGGTGCTCGTGGTGGACGACGTCCTCGCGACGGGTGGCACGGCAGCGGCCTGTATGAAGCTGATCGAGGCCGGCGGGGGCACGGTGGCCGGCGCCGCCTTCCTCGTGGAAATCACACCGCTCGGCGGCCGCGAACGCCTCGAACCCCACCGGATCGAAGCGGTGCTACGCTATTGATACGGCCGGCGGGCCATCCATGGCCTTGGCGGGCCGCCGGCCGCCGTTCGCACCTCCGGGCTCCCGTTTCCGTACGCGTGGGGGCGTGCTGCGCCCAAGCAGACGGATTTGTCATACCTCTCCATGACTCATTCGCGCAAACGTGTTGTTGTTGCCATGAGTGGGGGCGTCGATTCGAGTGTCGCCGCGGCGATGCTCGTCGATGAGGGCTACGACTGCGTCGGCGTCTTCATGCGGCATGCGGCGCCGGCGATGCCCGTGGGGCTTCCTGTCGTCGAGGTGCGTCCCGGTCACCAGGGCTGCTGCAGCGCTACCGACGCGCTCGACGCCCGGCGGGTGGCCGATCGCCTGGGCATCCCGCTCTACCCGCTCGACCTCACGGCCGACTTCAGCAGGATCATCGATGACTTCGCCGCGGAGTACGGCCGCGGCCGCACGCCAAACCCCTGCGTGCGGTGCAACGCCTGGCTCAAGTTTGGCCGGCTCTTCGACCACGCCGCGGCGATCGGCGCTGAGTATGTCGCCACGGGGCACTACGCCAGGCTCGAGCGCGATGCTGCTGGCGATCCGGTGCTTCGCCGTGGGCTCGAGGCTGCACGAGACCAGTCGTATGTGCTTTTCAGCGTCGCGCCGGAGCGGCTGCGTCAGATGCTTCTACCCATCGGCGACCTTCCGAAAGCGGAGGTGCGGAAGCGAGCCACAACGCTTGGGCTTGTGACGGCCGACAAGCCGGATAGTCAGGAGATCTGTTTTGTGGCACCGGGCGAACACGCCCGGCTCGTTGCGGCGCGGCTGGGTGGCTCGCGGGCTGGCGCAATCGTCGATCCATCTGGAACCATTCTCGGACGCCACGAAGGGATCGAACACTTCACGGTCGGCCAGCGTCGGGGCCTCGGCATCGCGACGGGAGAGCCGCTCTACGTCGTGCGGATCGAAGCCGACACCTGCCGAGTGGTCGTCGGACCGCGTCACGACGTGCCCGAGCAGGAGCTCGTGGCCACCGATGCCACGTGGCTCGTGCCCGTGCCCACAGAGCCATTTGCGTGCAGCGTCCAGTGCCGTGCCCAGCGAGTCGCGGCTCCGGCGGTTGTCACGCCACTGCCAGGCAAACGCTTTCACGCGCGGTTCACCGGCGGTCCAGAAGCCCCGCCGGGAGCAATCTCACCGGGCCAGCCCGCCGTGGTCTACGACGGCGAGCGACTCCTCGGCGGCGGCTGGAGCGACGGGTGAACGGCGAAGCGTTCCACCCCCGAAACCCCTGCCAGCCACCGGAGAAACAGAGATATCAGCCCACGGGAGCGAAAATTTCCCCTGCGGCCAACCGTGAACTACGCTTGCCGGAGTCGAATCTTTCCCAGGGAGAAGCAGTGTGGACCCCAAGGCCCAGACAGTCCTTGTCATCGCAGCGGCAGTCCTGCTCGGCATCGTAGCGCTCACGATGCTCTTGCTCATTTTCAATTTTGGCCAGCTCTGGTTTCAGGCCTACTGGTCGAAGGCCCCGGTGACGTTCTTCGAGCTCTTGGGCATGAGTCTGCGAAAGGTGAATGCACGCACGATCGTCCAGGCCAGAATCATGGCCGTCCAGGCGGGCCTTGGCGATCTCACCGCCCGCAAGCTCGAGGCCCATACCCTCTCCGGTGGCGATGTGCCCCGTGTGATCCGGGCGCTCATCGCGGCCCAGCGAGCTGACCTCGACCTCGACTTCGATCGGGCATGTGCCATCGACATCGCTGGCCGCGACGTCCTCGACGCGGTGCAGACAAGCGTGAACCCCAAGGTGATCGACTGCCCCGACGCGATCAGTGGCAAATCCACCCTCTCGGCCGTCGCTCGAAACGGCGTGGAGCTCAAAATCCGTGCCCGCGTCACCGTGCGGACGAATCTCCAGCAGCTCATCGGCGGTGCCACCGAGGAGACGATCATTGCCCGCGTGGGTGAGGGCATCATCACCTCGATCGGCTCGGCCCCGAGCCACTTCGACGTGATGGAGCACCCAGACACGATCTCGAAGGCGGTGCTGCAGCGGGGCCTCGATGCTCAGACCGCGTTCCAGATCGTCTCAATCGATATCGCCGACATCGAGGTCGGCGAGAACATCGGCGCCCGCCTCCAGGCCGACCAGGCCGAGGCCGACACTCGCGTGGCTCGTGCCAAGGCCGAGGAGCGACGAGCCGTGGCCATCGCCCGCGAGCAGGAGATGAAGGCAGCGACGGCCGAGAACAGGGCCAAGGTGCTCGACGCCGAGGCCCTCGTGCCCAAGAGCATCGGCGAGGCCTACCGGGCCGGCCGGATCGCCCTGCCGGCCAATGGCCAGGCGGGGTAGCAGCTTGCCCAGTCGCGCCAACCTGCCCCTGCCAACCGGGGAAAAGGCCCGCGATCGGTATGACCGGACCAGTTCCTCAAATCCGTCAGGCCGACTGCCGATAACCCTTCAAGACGGGAGTCGGCGCACGTCAGGATGACGGCCGACCCAGGACGGGTTGATCGCCCGCCGGCTCCTGTGAATTTTTCCAGGGCAAGGGAGCATATGCCATGGCGATTCGCAGCTTGCGGGTCTACACCGAGCCCGATGTCGAGACGATGTCGTCGACCAGAACCCTGCCGATGCGGGATGCCGGTGTCCGCGTCTCGCTCAGCGAGGCGCTGCCGCTGTTGGCCGACGCCGTCGCCAGTGACCGGACGTGGCTGAAGGACTTCGCCGACGAGGACATCACCGTCTCGTCGGATCTCTACGACGTCCTCCAGGCCTACCGTCACTTCCGTCGGCCCGGCGCCTGATTCGGCGAGCAGAACCAGTCGGTACACTTTCCAGGGTCGGTGGCGAGCACGGTCGCTCGCTGCCAGAGCGTGATGCGCACCCTGGAGTGACCCGCCATGTTCCTGCCCCGCCGCGATTTTCTCGAGCGTGCTTTGTCGCTCTCCGCCGCTGCTCTCGCGGCTACGCCCAGCCTGTCACGCGCGGCTGGCCCCGAAGCGGCCCGTGCCGCCGGGCCTTCCGAGCGGATCCGGGTGGCGGTCGTGGGCACGAATGGCCGTGGTGCGAGCCACATCGGCGGCTGGATCAATAATCCGTCGACCGATCTCGTCGCCATCTGCGACTGTGATCCCGCCGCGTACGCCAAGTACGAGAAGCGGTTCGCTGAGCTTCCGCAGAAGCCCGACTTCGAGAAGGACATCCGGCGGCTCCTCGAGCGGCAAGATATCGACGTCATCTCGATCGCCACGCCGAACCATTGGCATGCCCTCATGACGATCTGGGCCATGCAGGCCGGCAAGGACGTCTATGTCGAGAAGCCCTGTAGCCACAATGTGACCGAGGGGCGTGTGATGGTGGACTGGGCCCGCAAGCTCGGCCGGATCTGCCAGATGGGAGCCCAGAGCCGAAGCATGCCGGGCATGCGGCAGGCGGTTGAGTTTGTGACGAGCGGCAAGATCGGCGCCGTGAAGCTAGCCCACGCGCTGTGCTACAAGCGGCGGCCGAGCATCGGCCTGGTGGATACCCCCGCCCCCCTTCCTGCGGGCCTCGACTTCGACCTGTGGGCCGGGCCCGCGCCGGCCGAGGTGCCCATCCGAAAGAAGCTTCACTACGACTGGCACTGGGACCATCACACGGGCAACGGCGACCTAGGCAATCAGAATCCGCACGAGCTCGACAAGGCTCGCTGGGGCCTCGGAAAGCAGGAGCTACCGAAGCGAGTCGTGAGCCTTGGCGGACGGCTCGGCTATATCGATAACGGCGACGTGGCCAATAGCCAGGTCACGATCTACCAGTGGGACGACGCGGTCTTGATCTCGGATGTCCGGGGCCTCGAGATCAAGGCACCCGAATCCTTCGGCCTCGCGGCCGGCCCCCTTCGCGTGGCGAATATCTGGTGGGGCACCGAGGGTTATGTCGTGTCTCCCAACTACACCTCCGGTGTCGCCTTCGATTACGACGGCAAGCAGCTTGGCAAGTGGTCAGGCGGCAGTGACCAGGACCATTTCAATAATTTCGTGACGGCGGTGAAGAGCCGCCGGCACGAGGATCTCCACCTCGACATCGAGGATGGGCATCTTTCGAGTGCGCTTGCTCATCTCGGCAATGTGTCGTGGACCCTCGGGACTCCTGTCGAACCGGGCACACAACCAAGCCTCGCGGCGAATGATCCGCGGGTGAAACAAACACTCGAAAGTTTTGAAGCCCACCTGGCGGCCAACGACGTCACATTTGCAGAGACGCCCTTGAAGCTGGGCCGCACGCTCAACGTGGATCCAAAGACCGAGCAGTCAGACGACCCCGAGGCCAACAAGCTCTTCACCCGCGAGTATCGCAAAGGTTTTGAATTGCCCCGGGCGTAGCTCCTCGGGACGTGCCGTGCGCACACCGATCGTGGCCGTTACTTTGTTGCGGTTCGTGCGGTTCGACACGCGTACGATCTTCTCGGTACGCGTGCTGGAACGGCGGCCATGGTTGACGTCGCGATCCTGGGTGCCGGCATTGCGGGCATGGCTACCGCGGCAAGACTGCAAGCGGCCGGCCTTTCGACCATCGTCTTCGAGTCGCACAGCCAGCCCGGCGGATGTGCTGGATATTTTCGCCGCAAAGGTTTTGCGTTCGATGTGGGGGCGACGACACTTGTTGATTGTTGCCCCTGGCGGAGTCGGCGGAGATTTTCTGAAAGCCATCGGCCTTGAAGACTTGGAAGTCGAGGAGCTGCCTGGCTATGTCGCCTGGCTGCCCAACCGTCGGGTGACGCTCGCTCGCGACCCAGGCCACTGGCTACGCGAGCGTCTCTCGATGCTTGGCGACTCACCGGCACACCAGCGATTCTGGAAGATCCTCGATCATCTCGCCGCCGTCTTCTGGACCACGACACGCCGAGGCGTGAAGCTGCCGGTGCGGTCTTTTGGTGATGTCTGTCGCATTGCCGCTGCCGTGGCGCCTGCAGACTGGCCTCTCGCCCGGTATCTCCGCTGGACCGTTGGAGACCTGTTTCGGTCCCTCGGCCTCCGCACCGACAGCTCCTTCAGGATTACGACGCGCCGCTGGGAAACGGCAACACCATGTTCATCTCCGTATCGTCTCCCGGCGATACACTCAGCGGCCCTGACGGTTGCCGGGCCGTGATGATCTCGACCCACTGCGACCTCACGGAGTGGGAAGGGCTGACCGAGACTGCCTACGCGGCTCGCAAGGAATGGGCAGTGGAGAGGCTCTTGGGATTCGCCCGTCGCGTCTATCCCGGTTGGGCAAGTCCGCTCGCGTGTGTGAGCTGGGTACACCGCGCTCATTCGAGCGCTTCACCAGCCTCGTGAGCTGATCGTCCCAACACTCAGCCTCTTCGAGGTGTTCAAGCGGGTGCTCTGCCAGCGAGACGAGAGCCTCGCGCTCCAGGCGGTCGCGATGATGCAGCAAGGCGAAGTCGTCGAGTTGACTGCCACACTCGCGCTTGCCGCCGCCACACTCGCGGCTGATCTGCGGCTGCCGACGGCGGACAGCATCATCTTGGCAACTGCCCGTGCCCACGACGCAGCGCTCTGGACCCAGGATGCCGACTTCGAGCACATCGGCTGTGTTCGCTTTGTCCGCAGGCAGTGAGGCGACCCTGACTCACCGCGGCTGAACCTACCGCTGGCCAATGACTTCTCACGAGAACGCCGTGTCGCCTGGGGTAGTCTCGAGGAGATGATCGCGAGTAAGGGTTCCGTTTCGGTACCTTCGCAGCTTCAGGATCCAGTCCTGGTTTACCTCGTCGGAGACGGCCTTGAACGTGCTGGCGAGGCCGTCCAGCGATCCATGCGGAACATCCAGGTGCCGCACGATCCTCGCGACGACCTCGCGAAGGTCATCGGAGAAGTGTTCGTAGTAGATACGGATCGGGCGGAGATCATGCCGGAACAAGTAGTCCTCCCACATCCATTTTTCATGGCTGAGAGTGTCGATGATGTGGCAGATTTTCCGGACATCAAACAGGTTCCGGATCTCATCGATCCCTCGCTTCGGAGGAGCCGCCTTATCTGGGGAGTCATGCCAGTACCCCGAAAGTATCGCGCGGTAGAGGGAGACTGCCTGCGCCTCGATGTCGAATCGGTCGAGGTACACGACCTTCAGGTTCGGGAACAGCAGTTGGATCTTGTCCTGGAAATACTCAAAATCCAACCAGCATGTCTTGAACACGACGCAGTCTTCGCTTGCCGCAGCGTACTGCGCGAGAAACTCTCCCATCGTCTTCGCCCCGCGGCGCTTCTGGTCTGGTGTCTTGTTGCTCCGAGTATTGAACAACTCCCGGGGCTTGCCTGCTCGAATCACCGACGCCAGGCCCGAACAGAGGTGCGAGCTCCCCGTACGAGCCGTCATCGCGATCATCACGGTGGGCTTGGTGATGCCGATCTGCCTGAGGTCATCAGTCGATAGGTGTCGGAGCTCCGGGAAGAGCACCTCGAGTGGCGATAGCGGCTGCGCCAGCCCTTCTTCTGGAGGACTGCCCGAAGCTCCGTACGCTTCGATGTCGTTGCTCCTGGGGGATGCGTTTGACAAAACAACAAGCCTCCGTCGTGAGGAGTCAGGCCGCTGGCCTCAGCCGTCCACCGGGTTTTCGGGCGTCGGCAGGAGGAGCTGCCAGAACTCGAGGTCGAGCCAGCGGCCGAACTTGAAGCCCGCCTCGCGGACGGTGCCGCAGCAGCGGAAGCCGAGCGAACTGTGCAGGGCGATACTCGCGACGTTCGATGCATCGATGCCCGCCACGAGCATGTGCAGCCCGTACTGCTTGGCCTCCTCGAGGATCGCCTGCATGAGCTGGCGGCCCACACCCTCGCCCCGAAACCGATCGGCCACATAGACCGAGTGCTCGGCAGAGTATTTGTAGGCCGGCCGCGGCCGAAACGGCCCCCAGGTGGCGAAACCTGCCAGCACTCCAGGCTCCCACTCGATGCCAAGCACGGGGATGTTGGCCCGCTCCCGGATGGCCAGCCACTCCTGCATCGCCTCCTCAGTGCGCGGTGCATACTCGTAGAGCGCGGTCGAGTTGAGGATCGCGTCGTTAAAGATTTCCCGGATCACTGGCAGGTGCTCGGCCGCGCAGCGGATCACGGGGCGACGGGGGGGCGGGGGTCTCTTACGTGGCATGCTTCGATTCGGGGAGGAGCTGCGTCGCGGGAGTCAGGAGCGAAACGACCACGAGCACGACAAAGCCGAGCGGGATGGTGACAAGGCCAGGCTGGCTGAAGGGCATGGGCGCCATGCTCTTGGAGAGCCCGTAGACCTTCTCGAACGTGTCGGCCGAAAGCAGGATCCACCCGAGCGACGAGGCCATCCCCACGGTCACAGCAGCAATGATCCCCTGCTTGGTTGTGCGCCGCCAGAAGAGCAGCATGACGAGCGCGGGAAGGTTGGCGCTCGCCGCAATGTTGAACGCCCATCCCACGAGAAAACCGACATTAAAACCCTTGAAGAGGATGCCGAGGGCCATCGCGATGATCCCCAGCCCCACGGCCGCGAGTTTTCCGATGCGGACTTTCTCATGATCGGTGAGCTTGACGCCCCAATAGCCCTGGACGAGATCGTGGGCCACGGCACCGCTGCCGGCCATGATGAGACCGCTCACGGTGCCGAGCACGGTCGTGAAGGCAATCGCCGAAATGATCGCGAAGAGCGTCTCGCTGAACGAACGGGCTAGGAGCGGTGCCGCCATGTTCTCGTCCGTGGGGTCGAGGGCACCGCTCGTCATCGCGCCGAGGCCGAGGTAGAGCGTCAGCACATAAAACCCGCCGATCATGGCGATGCCCACGACCGTGCTCTTCCGTGCGGCCATCGCGTCCTTCACGGTGTAGTAGCGGATGAGGATATGTGGCAGCGACGCGGTGCCACAGAAAAGCGCGAGCATGAGGCTCGCGAAATCGAGCCGGCCGGCGAGCGTCCCATCGGCGAGACCCTTGAAGCGGCCCCCCGGGCGGAGCAACTCCGCTGCGGGCCGCTCGGTCGGCGTAAAGGTCTCGTGCGTGCCCTGGTCGTCGGTGTGGGTCTTCTTGCTCCAGGTGACAACCGTCGAATCCTCGAGGGCTGCGAGGTACGCCAGCGGCCCGAGTGGCCCAGTTGAGCGGGCGTCACCAAACCGCTCGGGCAGCCGGGCGATCGTGCCCACCGGCCGGAGGTCATGGTCACTCGATTGCGGCTGGCCATCCACGAGCACCGTCCCGTCGGGTCGCACCGTGCGAACCTGGGGCGTCATGTCGATGGCCCCTGTGTGACCGGCATTCACCGAAAGGCCTCGGCCGAGGATCAGCACCGTCAGAATCCCGCAGAAAAACACGAGGAGCGAACCCTTGATGAACTGCACCCAGGTGGTGCTCACCATGCCTGCGGTCACCACGATGAAGGTCACGGCGATGCCCACGAGGATCACCCCCGCCCACTGCGGCAGGCCCAAGAGCGGCGTGACGAGGGCGCCAGCGCCCACCATCTGTGGGATCAGATAGAAGATGCTCACAACAAGCGTTGAGATGGCGACCGCGAGCTTGATGCCCCGGCTGTTGAACTTGGCATCGAGCGCATCGGCGAACGTGAATTTGCCGAGGGCCTTGATCGGCTCGGCGATGACGAAGAGCGCCACGATCCAGCCGGCCAGAAATCCAATCGAGTACAGAAACCCGTCGTAGCCAGAGAAGGCGATCATGCCGCAGATGCCGAGGAACGAGGCGGCGGAGAGATAGTCGCCCGCAAAGGCGACCCCATTGACCGCCCAGTGCACTTGGCCGTGAGCCGCGAAGTAGCCCTGGGCCGACTGCCCCTTGCGGCCCAAACGGAACGAGAGCCACAAGACGCCCGCCACCACGGCGGCAAAGATTCCGACAGCAAGCGGAGATGTGGAGTGGAGCATACGCGGCTACGACCTCGGGCCACGTGTGCCAGCGAAGATCGAGATCACCGCAAGAAGCACCGCGGCCGCAATCAGCCCGAGGCCGTAGGCAATGGCCAGGTTGACTCCACCGAATGGTCTCGCGGCGAGCAGGTCGGGCCGCACGAGTACGAGGGTAATAAACCCGCCGTAGAGCAGGACGTAGACGCCGAAGAGCGCGAGCCCAATCCGGCTCGCCGGCGGATGCGTTGTTGGCTCTTGCGATGGGTTATCGTTCGTCATGGCGATGGGGGCCCCCATCATACAAGCGATTTACGGTGCTGCTGCACGTGGCTTCCGCTGCGAACGCCGTTTCTCTGGCCGCGGCCAGATCGGGCCCTCGGCCTCGACCTCCCGGGTATAGGCCGTCAGCATCGCCATCATCGCCGCCAACTGGTCGGGCTCGGCCGTCGCAAGATTCGTCTTCTCCTGGCGGTCCCGGCCGAGGTGGTAGAGCTCCGGGTCTGACAGCGATTCATCGACCACGATCTTCCAGGGGCCTTCCCGCCAGGCGACCTTCCCCTGAAAACGCCAGTACATGGGGACCGGCCGCTCGACCGGCTCACCATCGATCGCCGGCAGCAGGTTTACGCCGTCGAGCTTCACGCCCTGGGGCGGCTCGAGGCCCGTCGCGGCCAGCGTCGTCGGGAAGAAATCGCTGCCGATGACAGGCTGGTCGCTCTCGCCCCCCGGGGCGATCTTTCCGGGCCAGCGAACGATTCCAGGCACGCGGTGTCCTCCCTCATACATCGAACGCTTGCGGCCCCGGAGGTCGCCGGCAAGACCTCGACCGGGCCCTTTGTCGCCATTCCCCTCAGGACCGTTGTCACTCGTGAAGAACACGAGCGTGTTCTCGGCAACACCGGCCTTGTCGAGAGCCTTCATCACCATTCCGAAGGCGTCGTCGAGTTGGGTGACGTTGGCGCGGTAGGTTCGCTCCTCGGGATCGGCAATTCCGGCGTGCATCTTCTCGTACCGCTCGGCCGAGGCGATTGGAAAGTGCGGCTCATGTGTCCACACCGCGAGGAAGAATGGCTTCTTCGCATCCCTCTTGGTGTCGAGCCACGTCACGGCTTCCTTCGCGATAAAGGGGGCAGAATAATCATCCGCCTTGCCGATCGGCTCGCCGTTGCGGACGAAGTTCGTCGGAAACGCGTGGCTGGGGGCGGCGTTGTTCTGGGTGCCGAGCCACCAGGCATATCCGTGGTCGGACGGCTGCGGCTGCTCGGGAGTATTGAACTTTCCGTTCAAGTGCCACTTCCCGACGTGGCAGGTGTCGTAGCCAGCCTCCCGCAGCAGTTTCGGGAGTGTGACTTCACTGGTTCGCAGATGGATCGGACTCCCCTCGGGGATCCACGTAAAAACTCCATTGCGATAGGGCGTCCGTCCGGTGAGGAGGCTCGACCGTGAGGGTGAGCAAACGCTCGATGCCGAATGGCAGTCGGTGAGCCGCAGCCCCTCGGTGGCGAAACGGTCGAGGTTCGGCGTGATGGCAACCTTGTTGCCGTAGCAGCCAAGCTCTCCATACCCGAGGTCATCTGCTAGAAAGAGCACGATATTCGGCCGGCCACCGCCATCAGGAGTTGTGGCGAGCCGCTTGAACGCAGCGGGACGAGCCAGCGTCTTCTCAGGCTTCGGTTCAGCAGGCTTCTCCTTCACGGGGTAGAGCGCTCTCGGATGCTCCACGTGCCCCGGCGGGCGGCGGCCCGGAGACTCAGGATCGATGAGCTCGGCGGTCATCCTGGCAGCGAGGCCACCGAGCTTCTCGACGACGTCGGGATGGTCAGCGGCGACGTTTGTCGTCTCTCCAATGTCCGCGGCGAGATCGTAAAGCCGCGGCGACTCGGGCGACGCCGGTACCTGCGCCGCATCCCGACCCATTCTTTCGACTTGGGAAGCCACGGCGAGTTTCCACTTGTCCTGCCTCACCGCATCGAGCTTGCTCCGAGAGAAGTAATAGTGGGCTTCGCGAGGCGCCTGGGCGGCCGTACCGAAAAGCACGCCTGACATGTCGCGGCCATCGATGACGGGCTCCGCCGGTACCGTGCCTCCGGCGAGTGTCACGAAGGTGGGCAAAAGGTCGATCGTCCCGCAGACCGTGTCGCTGGAGGTGCCGGCAGGAATGCGACCAGGCCAGCGGGCAATCGTCGGCACGCGAACGCCACCCTCCCAGGTGCTTCCCTTGCTGCCCCGCAGCGGGCCGGCGCTCGTGACATCCTTGACCCAGCCGATCCAGGGGCCGTTGTCGCTCGTAAAGATCACGAGCGTTTTCTCATCGAGGCCATGCTCGCGGAGGGCGCCGAGCACCTGGCCCACGCTCCAGTCCACCTCCGCGACCCAATCACCAAACGGGCCATTGTCACTCTTTCCTTCAAAATCTTTTCCGGGGAACACGGGGATGTGGACGGCCGTATGCGGCATGTAGAGAAAGAAGGGTTTTTCCTTCGAGTCTTCGATAAACCGGACAGCTTCGGTCGTGTATCGCTCGACAATGGTCCGCTGCTGGTCATCGGTAAGCAGGGCCTCGACCTTGTCGTCACGCACCAGCGGCACCACCCGCTCGCCAGTTTCGGCCGAGACCTCCTGCATGTCGTTGGAGTAGGGAATCCCGAGGTAGCGATCGAAGCCGTGATGCGTGGGGAGGAACTCGGGCTGGTCGCCAAGATGCCACTTGCCGACGCAGGCGCTTGCATAGCCCTGAGCCCCGAGCCGTTCGGCGATCGTGAATTCATCAGACGAGAGGCCGCCGCTGGCCGCCGGCATGTACACCCACGGATTCCCGCATCGCGGGCCATAGCAGCCGGTGAGAAGCTGTGCCCGCGACACCGAGCACACAGGCGCCGCATAGAAGCTGGTGAGCTTTCTGCCTTCGGCCGCCATGCGATCAAGGTTCGGCGTTTTTTGGAGCGTGGCGCCGAAGGGACCGATGTCGCCATAGCCGAGGTCGTCGATGAAGATCACGACGAAGTTGGGGTGCTCGGCGGCCGAAGTGCTCGCGGCGGCGATCACTGCCCCGAACATGCAGGCCACCACATGAAAACAAAAACACTTCATCGCGCGACCTTCTTTCCTGGCTGATCAGAAAACCGGTACGGGTCGTCGAGCCGCGTCATCTCGGCCACAAGCAGGGCTTCCATCTCGGCACGCTTTGCCGCATGAGTTGGATCGTCGGCGAGGTTTTTCTGGTGCGGCTTTGGTGTCGCGTGCGAGATCGCCGTTACGGCTGGGTCGTGATGCTCTGCAAGGTATTCATCAGGATTCGCGTCCAGATCAAAAAGCTGCGTGACGAGGCCGCCTTCGGGCGACTCGTACTTGATGAGCTTCCAGTCTCCCTTGCGCACGCAGCGGATGCCCGGCTTCGCACCACCACAGTAAACGCCATAGAGCACATCGCGGACATGCGGAGTTTCTCCGGTGACCACCGGCACGAAACTCGTGCCTTCGTTCGTTAGCGGTGGCTCGATCCCGGCCATGTCGCAGAGCGTGGCCAGGACATCGGTGAGATAGACATTGCCCGTCACGCGGCGGCCCGGCTTCACGCCAGGCCCGGCCACGATGAGCGGCACCCGCCAGGTGGGCTCGTAGAGATTTTGCTTGCCCTGGAGGCCGTGGCGACCGATCGCCATGCCGTGGTCGGCGGTGTAGACGATCCAGGTGTTATCGAGCTCCCCCATGACGCGAAGCTTGTCGAGCACGCGGCCGATTTGGATGTCGATATTCTCGCTGCAGGCAAACTCACGGCCGAGCTCGTTGCGGATCGTGGCCTCGTCGCGTCGCCGCCAGACGCCGCTGACGGCCTTCTCATCCCGCACGTCCATGTCGGTGTTGTCAAAGGGGTGTTTCGGGAGCCAGCTCGCCGGAAGCGGTGGCTGCCGGGGATCGAGCGGGGGAGGTCGCGCGGCGTCGGTGTGATTGGTCGCGGCATACTTCGCGAGGAGCTCGGGCGTGCCGTCCCTGGTGTCGTGCGGATGCGAGAAGCCGTAGTAAACGAGAAACGGATCGGTGTCCCGCGTAGCCTCGCGGGCCTCGAGAAATTCGAGGACGCGGTTGGCATGCCAGGCGCTGCCTCCTTCGGGAGTACCCTCTCGCTTGGTCGCATCATCCCGAACGGTGAACCTTTTATTGGCCCCCTCGTAGCTGTTGCCCTGCTTGCAAGTCCGCATCGTGTCGTAGCCAGCGGCATTGAAAACGGCGGCGAGGACATGGCCTTCGATGTCGTCAGGGCATCGGCGTTGAGAACCAGCAGCAGCCTTGCCGCGGCGCTCCTCCGGCCCGATCGGGAGATGCCAGAGCGTGCGGCCGGTCATGATCATGTGCCGCGACGGCGTGCAGACCGCGCCCAAAAACGAGCCCATGTGATAGGCCGCATCGAAAACGACGCCACGGGCGGCGAGCGAGTCGATCACCGGCAGACCGCGCCCAAAAACGAGCCCATGTGATAGGCCGCATCGAAAACGACGCCACGGGCGGCGAGCGAGTCGATCACCGGCGTGTCGAGTTTTGACGCTGGATCGTAGGCATGGAGATCGAAGGGGGACTGATCGTCAACGAGGATGAAGAGAATGTTCGGCCGCTTGGCAGGCGCAGGGGCGGCGGCAGCGTGAAGGGCTGTCGTCGCCGCGAGGGCTACCGCCGGCATGCTTGCGGCCGAAGGGGCATTGCCCTCCCTCTGCCCTTTTGCTGCCTCATCCGCAAACGGCAGCGGCCAATCCGGGGCCGGCACATGCTCGAGATTCATGAGGGCTTCGAGCCGACTGACCACATCGGGATGCTCGGCCGCGACATTATTTGTCTCCGAGGGATCGGCGCGGAGGTCGTAGAGCTCGGTGGTGATGACGGGCTTGGCCTGCTTTGCTCGTGCCGCCTGGCGAATCGCCTTCCAACGGCCGTCGGTCACGGCCTGCCACTGACCTTGGGTCAGTTCGCGGTAGAGATGGCCGTCTGCCGCCACGGCCCCCCCCGTGAGCTCGTTGGCCAAGCTTCCCCCGTCGATGTCGTCAGGAACTTTTGGAGTGAGCCCGGCAAGGTCGAGCAGTGTCGGCATCCAGTCTTCAAAACCGGTCGGGACGTCGAGCGACTTGCCGGCCGGAATCTTACCTGGCCAGACAATCGCAGCCGGAACGCGAAGCCCGCCCTCGTAGGGCGAGCCCTTCCAGTCGCGATAGGGGCCATTGCTCGCGAGTCGCGCCGTGTCGACGCCGCCAGAGCCTGGCGACGCGGCACCGTTGTCGCTCGTGAAGACCACGATGGTGTCGTCGGCGAGTTTCAATTCGTCCAACAGCTTGACGATCCGCCCCACCTCGCGGTCCATTCGCGTGACCATCGCCGCATAGGTCGCAAGCGGCCGCTTGCAGGGGACGTAGCCAGCGCCGCCGAGATAGGGTTTTTCCTTGCCGAAATGCGCGTGGTACTCGGCCAGTGACGGTTCGTCGGCCGGCACCTGAAGAGCCACATGCGGGACGGTCGTCGGACAATAGAGGAAGAACGGCTTGCCCGCGTGCTCACGAATAAACTCGAGCTGTTTCTCGGCGATCAAGTCGGCCGAGTAGTGCTTTCCAGCATTCGCCGTCTCGCCCGCTGGCGAGGGATTGTCGATCGTAACCCGCTCGCGGTTGTCCCAGAGGTGATCGGGATAAAAGGAATGCGCCTCTCGCTGGCAGTTGTAGCCATAGAACCGATCGAAGCCGCAGGCGACCGGATCAGACTGGCTACCAGGGGCGCCCAGACCCCACTTCCCAAAGCCACCGGTCGCGTAACCGGCGTCGTGAAGAATGCCTGAGAGCGTCACGGTGCCCGCGGGCATCGGAAACTGCCCCTCGGGCTTCACCTCGCGATTACTGCGGACGAGGGCATGGCCTGGATGTTTTCCCGTGAACAAGACACACCGGCTCGGCGCGCAGACGGCGCTGCCTGCCCAGTGCCACGAGAGCCTGGTGCCCCGTTCAAAAAGCGCGTCGATATTCGGCGTGCGAATGTCTTTGCCACCGAGTGCCGCGATGTCACCGAGGCCAAGATCGTCACAGAGAAAGAAAACGATGTTGGGCCGGCGGGGCACGTCTCCGGATGCCGCCCAGGTCGAACCCGCACCACTCGAGCTCGCTACCGCTGCCCAAAGAATGACCGCTGCACGCCACCATCGGCTCATCGGACAGCCCCTTTCAATATGGTTTCTGGCTCGGATACCAGATCGATACCAGGGCGGGCCGTTGCCCCACGTCCGAACTGCTTCCAGAAGGCGGTCTTAAACGGGTTCTCGTCTGGCCCGTCGATATCTTCATTCACGAGATCCGGCTGCACGCTCTCCCACCAGGCGTCGTACGCCTTCGCCAGCCGCGCGACCACATCGGGATGCTCAACTGCGATATCCCGGGTTTCGCCAGGGTCCGCTGCGATGTCAAAAAGCTCCCAACCTTTTGGGCGGTTGCTCATGTTCACGAGCTGCCAGGAACCCTCGCGGATGCGGCACTTGGCGTAGCGGCTTTCCGCCGCCTTCCCGCGATCCCAGCGTCCAACATGCGTGACAAGGAATCGGTCGGGCCACTCGGCACGGGCATCCGCAAGCAACGGCACGAGACTTCTTCCCTCAATCCGTGAGGTGACATCCGGCGGAATCGTCACTCCGGCGATCTCACAAAGCGTGGGGAGGACGTCGATGTGGGCCGTCACGGCGGACACATCGACGCCGGCAGGAAGGGCTTCAGGCCACCGCCAGAAGGCCGGCACCCGCGTGCCACCCCGGTAGGGCGATCCCTTGTGGCCCCGCATTCCGTCATTGAAGACATTCGCGCCCTGCGCCGTGCCGTTGTCGGTCGTGAAGACCAGAAGGGTGTCGTCGGCAATGCCCCATTCGTCGAGTTTCGTGAGGAGACGACCGATATTCGTGTCAACGTTTTCGATCATGCCGTAGAACCGCGCGGTGTTCGCCTGCTGCTTGGGGTCGGTGACTCCGGCGGCCTCGAGTGGCGCGCGATACTTTTCATCGCTGCCCGGCGGGCAGATATACGGCGAGTGCGGACAATTCGGCGTGACGTAGCAAAAGAACGGCCTCTTCTCCTGGCGGCAGTGATCGATCCAGTCCAAGGCGGCTTCAAAAAAAACGTCGGTGCAGTAGCCACTCGTTCGCACGAGCGTCCCGTCGCTGCGGATCACCGGATCGAAATAGGTGTTCCCGGGGACGTCACCACAACTGCCCGGATAGCCCTGGCCGATACCGCCGCACCCGTGGATGAAGACGCGATCAAACCCCCGCTTGCCCGGTTGGTAGGCATCCTCGTCGCCGAGGTGCCACTTCCCAAAAATGCCACTGGTGTAACCGGCCGTCGCCAGCAACTGCGGCAGCGTGACGGCGTCGAGCGCCATCCGTTCACGTTCGTGGATCGTGTGCGTGACGCCCGAGCGAAACTCGTGCCGCCCCGTCATGAGCGCCGCCCGCGTGGGTGAGCAGGTGGGGCTCGCGTGAAACTCCGTCAGCCGCACGCTCTCCCGGCAGAGTCGGTCGAGGTTCGGCGTCTTGATGATGCCATTGCCGTGGGCCGCGAGGTCACCGTAGCCCTGGTCGTCGGTCATCACATAGATAATGTTGGGCCGTCGGCCGCTCAGCGGACGCTTTTTGGGAGAAGCCGGGGCCGGTGCGTTCGCCGCCGCGCGGCACTCCTCCGCAATCCGGTTCCACTCTTTTTCAAGCGCCTCCACGCGCTCAGGATGGTCAGCCGCCAGATCATTGGTCTCGCAGCGGTCGCGGGCCAGGTCGTACAGCTCCCAGGGATCCCCTTCGGCTGCGACCAGTTTCCAGTCGCCCATGCGGACGGCGCGGTGCCCCTCGTGGCACCACCAGAGCGAATCATGCGCGGGCGGAACCTTCGGATTGCGGAGCGCACCAGCAAAACTCCGGCCCTGCATCGGCGGCGAGTCCTGCGGCTCCTGTTCCTGGACGCCCACCAGTTCGAGCACCGTTGGGACCAGATCGATCACATGCACCGGCTGCGTCCGAAGTGCACCCTTGGCAGGAATCCCCGCGGGCCAGTGCGCGATCCACGGCGTGGCGATGCCCCCCTCGTGAACCCAGGTCTTGTGCCGGCGAAACGGCGCGTTTGAGCAGCTCGACCAGCCTGGTCCCAGACAGAGAAAACTTTTTCGTGAACCGGGCGATACTGCCGGATCATGCCCTTCGCCGCGAATCATCATCTCGGCCGAGGCGCCGTTGTCGCTTAGAAACAGAATGAGCGTATTCTCAAGGGCGCCCATCTCTGCGAGCTGATCAATGATGCGGCCGACCTCATGGTCCATCACGTCGATCATCGCCGCATGAATGGCCATTTTGGTCGCTTGGAACTCCCGCTGGGATTCGGTCAGCGAATCCCAGGGCACGGGCCGGTTTACCTCGTCGGGCCCAAGCGTCTTGAGGACATCGGGAAAGGCATACGGCGGCCCGAGATCCCGCTCGATCTCCGAGACCGCCGTGGTGACCATGCCGTCGGCTGCAATCCGCTTGGCACGCTCGGCCCGCACGGCATCCCAGCCGGCGCGGTAGCGGTCGCGGTACTTGGCGATCACGTCCGCGGGCGCCTGCAGCGGGAAGTGAGGAGCCGTGAAGGCGACGTAACTGAAGAAAGGCTGGCTGGCATGATCCCGTGCATGGTCCGCCAGGCATGTCACGGCATGGTCGCCGATCGCGGTAGTCGCGTAAAAGTCGTCGCCTTCGAGTTGTTTCCCATCAACCTTCACGCCCGTAGGATCGAAGTAGTTACTTTGGCCGGTGCCTGTCACATCGAGTGACCGGTTGAACCCCCCGGCCATCGGGCCGCCATCGATATGCCACTTGCCCGAGTGGTACGAGCGATACCCTGCCCCCGTGAGCCGCTCCGGAAGCAGCTTGGCCCAGGCCGGCCGGCCGCTCTGGGCACCCCCTTTTCCGCCTGGGAGTTTGTCGCGCCCAACCGTCTGGGCGTAGTAGCCCGTGAGGAGCGCGGCCCGTGTTGGCCAACAGCGGGCGGTGTTGTAGCCCTGCGTGAACCGCAGGCCACCGGCCGCGAGTCGATCGAGATTGGGCGTATCGATCTCGCCACCATATGAGCCGACATCGGAGAAGCCGAGATCGTCGGCGAGGATCACGAGAATGTTCGGGCGGGGCGACTCCTCAAGCTCGGCCGCCACTGCCGACAGACTCGCCGCGACGAGCACCATCGCCAAAACCACCTCGCGGCATATCACCATGCGTCCCCCTCCTCGTTCGCCGCGGTCAGACCGGCGTTTTTTTCTTTCCAGGCTTCCCACGCGGCGGTGCCGGCGGGGGTGCATCGAGGTCATCCCCAAAGGTCGCCCGGAGGAGCCCTGTCGCCCGGAGGAGCCCTTCAAGATAACCTACCGTTTCGGCATGCGCCGGCTGGTCGACCAGATTGTCGAGCTCTTCGGGATCGGTGTCGTAGTCATAAAGCTCCCGCCCCGCCCGTCCACCATTCCAGAGCGTATACCGCCAGCGGCCGCTCCGCACGCTCACACCAAACACCCCGCCGCGGGCAACTTCGGTGAACGCCGGCCGGTCCGGAAAGTTTTTCACGGTCTCGGCGTCGCCGACAACGAGCGGGGCGAGGCTTCGCCCTTCAAAGCCCTCGGCTGCGGGCACGTTGCAGAGGTCACAGAGCGTCGGCGCGAGGTCGAGAAGCTCTACCGTGTGCCGCATCCTGTGACCCGACCGTCCCCCGGGCGCGACGATGATCAGCGGCACCCGGGCGCTATTCTCGAAGAGGCTCATCTTCTGCCACAGGCCATGCTCGCCTAAGTGGTAGCCGTGGTCACTCGTGAACACGATGACGGTGTCGTCGGCCAGGCCGAGCCGATCGAGCGCGTCCACGACGATGCCTACCTGCGCGTCCACGAACGACACGCTTGCCCGGTAGGCCTGGAGCGCCTCGCAACCAAGTTTCCCCTCGAGCCGCACCTGCTCATGCTTGCGGCTGTCAATCGCCGCGGGGGGAACACGGGCATCGTGATCGGCTGGTACTTCCGGGAGCGCTACCTCGCCAAGCGGATGCTTCTCAAACCACGGCTTCGGGGCCACATAGGGCGTATGCGGCCGGTAAAATCCGACCGCCAGAAAAAACGGTTTTTGGTGTTGGACGTCTGCAAAGTGTTCGAGCCGCTCGACGGCATGAGCCGCACCGATCCCGTCGGTTTGTTCCGCGTCAGTGCCGTCCGCGGCGAGCCAGCTCACCGTGCCACCAAACTTCCCCGGCTCGAGCGAAAAGATTTTGTCTTGGTCCGCAACGTCGCGGCCCTTGGGATTGAAGACGGCGTCCCAGCTTGGTGGGTCGTCATGGCCGCTGGTACCGATCCCATTCGGAACGCTGTAATGAAAAAGCTTGCCGATCCGCTCGACCTGCCAGCCGGCGTTACGGAAGGCCTGCGGCAGCGTGACGGTGGCGGGGTCGGCGTTTCGAAAGTGGCGGGCGTTGTCCCGGACGGTCGTAGTGCCCGGACGACGGCCCGTCAAAAAACTCGCGCGGCTCGGATTGCACAGTGGAAACTGGCAGTAGGCTCGCTCAAAGAGCACGCCCCGCTTCGCCAGCGCATCGACATTCGGCGAACTGGCCGTCGCATCGCCATACGCCCCGAGCGCGCAGCACAGGTCGTCACAGATCACGAAGAGGACATTTCGCGGCTTCGGCGGCGACTCCGCGGCCGCAGGCACGAGCCATCCGAATACAAGCAGACCGACGAGCGCTGCGATCCTGTGGAAACATGCCATTGAAAGATCTCCGTAAGGATCGGTGAACGCGCCCGCCCCCTACTCGCGGCTGCCAAGAGACCACAGGGCGTCGTGGGTGCGAAGCAGAATGCGACCGTCTACGCAGACGGGCGTGGCCACTGTCATCTCCTCGACGGCGCCGGTGCCGATGATCGGGGGCTCGCCCTCGCCAGCCCGCGGCAGCGCGAGCACGTGCGACACGCCATCCTCCCGCGTGACGATCACGCGGCCGTCGACGATCACGGGCGACGAGCTATAGGCGTTGCGGTTCTTGGGAAGTTCCTTCTCCCAAAGCGTTTTTCCTGTCGCGGCATCCAGGCCCACGACGCGTCCCTTGTCGGAGCAGACGACGACGTGACCATCCTTCGCCGCCGGCGTGGGCACGTCGGAGCCAACATCGTTTCGCACCCAGGCGACATGGCTCTGGGTCACATCCCCCTGGCCACCTCGGCGAATCGCGGTGATCGAGTTGCCGCGGGCATAGGGAGCGATGATGAGATCATCAATCGCGACCGGTGACGCGATCGACCGAAAGAAACCGTCCTGCGTGGGATTCAATCCGCCCACTCGCCACACTTCACGACCGTTGGCGGCGTCATGCGCCGTGACATGATCGGCCCCGAGCACTACGAGCATCTCCGCAGGCTCGTCCTTGGCCGCGTCGCCCGCGAGCACGAGCGGTGTGGAGTAGCTCTGAGCCGCCTCCTTGGGCGCGTCGAGGATGCGGTCTTGCTTCCAAAGCATCTTGCCAGTCAGCCGATCGAAGGCGACAAGATAGCTCGGGCCGTCTTGCATCACCGCCACGATGATCGACTTCTTTGTGAGGACCGGGGAGGTGCCGAGATCCCACCAAAGCGTGTCTGCTCCAAAGCGTTTTTGGAGGTTTGTCGTCCAGACCACGTCGCCATCGGTGAGTTTCAAACATGCCAGCTCGCCGCTCTTGAAGTACACCCACGCATGCGTGCCGTCGGTGACCGGCGAAGGGTTCGCCCCCGTGGCCTTCTTGTGCTTCGCGGGCCGCTCATCGCCGAGCAATCGCCGCCACCGCTCCTTGCCGTCGCGACCTACGCAGATCACGGCGTCCTTGCCGTCGAGCCCACACGTCACGACGATCGCGTCGCCCCACACCACCGGCGTGCTGGCACCGAGCCCCGGCAGTGCCACGCGCCAAAGAACATTGGTGCCTTGGTCACCCGCCTCTCCCGGTGGCTGCCATTCGGCCACGTAGCCTGCACCGGCTGCGACGCCGTCGAGCCCTTCACCCCGCCAGTTGGGCCAGTCCGCGACACGCTCCCCTCGCGAAACAGAAACGGCTTCCGTCTGCTTGGCTCCCGGCGACCGTCCCTGCCCTGGCCTCCACCAGGCATCGAGGCTCGCCTGCAGGTCTTTGACGACATCGGCCTCGGTTGCCGCAAGGTCTTTGGCTTCGTGCGGATCGGCTGCGACGTCAAACAGTTCCACTTCGCCCCGCGCGAAGCGGGCCTGTGATTCGGCATCGACCTTGCGCGCCTCATGCTTCGGAAGGCCACCACCTTCGATGCGAGCCGTGACCGGCTCGACGAGCTTCCAGAGATGGTCGCCGTCTCGGCGGACGGTCCATCGCCAGAGCAGACTCTTGGCAGGCTCGTCGAGGTCCACGAGCGTGTGCGTGTAACACTCGCCAAAAAGCTGTTTCCGTGCGGCGGCCTTCTCAGCGTCCAAGAGGTTCAATCCCGGCAGCCCCGCGGGCACCGGCACACCACACGCCGCAAGAATCGTCGGCATGATGTCGAGCGAGCTGGCGAGGGCTTCCGATCGCGCCGGTGCGATCGTGCCGGGCTGGCGAAGCATGATGGGCGTTCGCAAGCCGCCGTCGTAGGGGGACAGCTTCGAGCGAGCTGCAAACCACGGCTGATCCACATGCTGGATCCAGCCATTGTCGGTGACATACACGACGAGTGTGTCGGCCGAGAGTTTTTCAGTGTCGAGGAAGCCAAGGAGGTCGCCGACGGTGCGGTCAAATCGCTCGACGTTTCCCCAGTAGCGGGCCACGTGGACGCTGTCGGTCTTCGAGGAATAGTGCTCGACGAACTCGGCCGGCGGATCGTGTGGGGTGTGCGGGAGCATCGGCGCATACCACACGAAGAACGGCTTCTCGGCGGCGCGGGCTCGCTTCACGAAGTCGTAGACCGGCTCCATCGACTTGCGGCCGATGGAAAGCCCTTCGTCGCCATGCCGCTGACCCGTCGTCATCCCCTCGTCGAAACCGCCCCGTCGGAAACTTCCCTGCCACCATTTTCCCGTCTGAAAGCTCGTGTAGCCGCGCTCGCCGAGGAGTTTTGGGAGGGTGGGCCAGGCCTCGAGGTGCTTCGTCATCTGCTCGCGGCCAGCCTCGAGGGCCGCCTTCCCGGCAGGCGATTTTTGCGGAACGTCGGGTGACTCCGGCGGGTCGTTCCCCACCACGAGGTGCTCGTGCGGGTAGCGGCCCGTGATGAGCGAGGCCAAGCTCGGGCAGCAGAGGCTCGACGGCACATAGCCCCGCGTGAACACCAGGCTCTCGGCGGCGAGGCGGTCGAGCGAGGGCGTGCGGAGGTGCTCGTGGCCCATGAAGCCGTAGTCGCCCCAATGCTGGTCGTCAGAGAGGATGAGGATCACGTTGGGCGGGGCGGCCTGCGTCGCGGCCGCGCCCAGCAGGCTCGCTCCCGCTGCCAAGAGGACCGCGACAGCGAGCCGAGCGCGGAAGGATTTTCCCATGATGAACTCCTCGGGATCAGCCGTTGCGGCGGCACACGGCGCGAAGCGAGGATTATGGCATGAGGGCGGGGCGATTCCCACCATTGATAGGGATTCAACAGCTGATTGTGACATGCACCGACGCGGTCAGCTTCTTCTCGTCTTGGTTGCGGCCGTGAGTGGCCACACGGTGAGCCGGTGCCAAGCCGGCTACGCCGCGGGCAGCCGCCGAGCTATTTTTCGCCCTACAAGATCCCAACGCTCACCGATGGCCCGGCGGGGGAATACCTCACCGATCGCGAGGCTGCTGAGGCGGTGCGGTTCATCACGGCCCACAAGGACGGGCCGTTCTTGCTTTATCTGCCCCACTACTGCGTCCACACGCCGATCCAGGGGAAGAAAGACGTCACAGCGAAGTACGCCGCCAAGCAAGCGCCGGATCAAGAGCCTCGAAACGATACCTACGCCGCGATGGTGGAAAGCGTCGACGACTCGCTCGGGCGGATTCTCGCAACGCTCGATGCCCTCGGCATCCGTGAGAACACCGTGATCTTCTTCACCAGCGACAACGGTGGCCAGGTGAGCGTGACCGACAACCGTCCTCTGCGGGCCGGCAAGGGCTCCGCCTACGAGGGGGGTGTCCGCGTGCCCTTTATTGTTTCGCTGCCGGGCGTCACGAAGCCCGGCAGCACGTGCGACACTCCGGTCATCACGCCCGAAATCCCTGCCACGATTCTGGCAATCACAGGCGTTGACCCCAACTCCACTCAGCCGCGCGGGGTAACGCGAGCCGAGGCAGCCGAACAGGTGCTCACTCCAATACGCTTCCCGCGAGGGATTACCAATCACAGGCGTTGACCCCAACTTCACTCAGCCGCGCGGGGTAACGCGAGCCGAGGCAGCCGAACAGGTGCTCACTCCAATACGCTTCCCGCGAGGGATTACCCGTGCCATGGAGCCGGCGTTGGAGGCCGAGCGCAGCCAGGATGGCGAAGCGCGGGCTACACCGAGCGACCGAAGGGCAGGATGCCCGAAGGAAGCGTCCGGCGATGTGGCACGGGCAACTCCGAGCCGCGGATCGGGTCGCCAAAAAAGAGCCGGACGCTGCGGTTGATGCGACCCGTATGCTCCGGTTCCGGAGGAACCGGTCTACAACGTGAGGGGGCCGAACCGCGGCGCTGTCGTTTGCAGCTTCTCACTCGATCCATTGAAATACCGGCCCACCGATTTCTCCCTCGCACCGCCCGGAGCCCTCCCCAATGCCCAAAGCCACCGTCGCCTCGCTCGCACCCGCTGGCAAGGCGGTCCTTGTCCGCGTCGATTTCAATGTTCCCCAGGACGATACGGGGGCCATCACGGACGACCGGCGGATTCGCATGGCGCTGCCAACCATCAAGTCGATCATCGATCGCGGCGGGAAGGCCATCCTCATGTCGCATCTCGGGCGGCCCGGTGGCAAAGGTTTTGAGGCGGCCTTCTCGATGGCACCCGTCGCCAAGCGGCTCGGCGAGCTGCTCGGCATGCCGGTCGCCCTGGCGAGCGATACCGGTGGCCCCGACTCGCACGCGAAGGCTGCGGCCCTGCCTGCCGGCGGCGTGCTCGTGCTCGAGAACGTGCGATTCAACAAGGGAGAGAAGAAGGGAGATGATCCGGCGTATGTCGACGGTCTCGCGAGCCTCGCAGGCGCCTATGTCAACGACGCCTTCGGAACCTGCCACCGCACCGAGGCGAGCATGTATGCCGTGCCCGTCGCCATGAAGAAGCATGGCAAGCCAGTGGTGTCGGGCTTCTTGGTCGAGAAGGAGATCGCGTATCTCGCCGACGCGATCGCGACGCCCAAGCGGCCGTTCGTGGCGATCCTCGGCGGTAAAAAAGTCTCCGACAAGATCGCCGTGATTGAAAACCTGCTGGGGATCTGCGACCACGTCCTGATCGGCGGCGCGATGGCCTACACGTTCTCACTTGCCCAGGGTGGCAAGACTGGAAAGAGCCTCGTCGAGACCGACAAGGTGGAGCTGGCAAAGGCCCTGCTCGCGAAGGCCGCTCCGCTGGCAAGCTTGTGCTGCCGGTAGACACCCACTGCGCCGATGATTTTTCCGGCACGGCCAACAAGAAGGTCGTGCCCGCTGGAGAGATCCCGGACGGCTTTGAAGGGCTCGATATCGGCCCGGAGACGGCCCGTCAGTATGCCGAAATCGTCCGCTCGGCAGGCACGGTTGTGTGGAACGGGCCGATGGGCGTCTTCGAGATGCCGCCGTTTGACGCCGGCACGAAGGCCGTGGCCGACGCGGTGGCCGATGCAACCGCCAAGGGCGCCGTGACGATCATTGGTGGCGGCGACTCGGCCGCGGCGGTGGAGCAGCTTGGCTATGCAGACAAAGTCAGCCATGTCTCCACCGGTGGCGGCGCATCGCTCGAAATGCTCGAGGGCAAAGCCTTCGAGACCGTGGCCGTGCTCGACGACGCGTGAGGCCGGGTCGCACGAACCGCGAACCGCGGGCCATCGCCGGGGGCTTCTATTCGTTTGCCGCGACGCGGCGCGGCGCATAGAAGCCCCTCGCGATAGCGAGGGGGCGGCGGGTCGTTGGGCGAGCCCGGTCCCAATTGAAAACACGGGGCGACCTTCCACCCGCAGCCACCCGGCTGGCGCCGGGGGCTTCTATTCGGACAGCGTGCCCTACAACCCGGCGGTGTCGGTCGGGGCGGGTGCAGCGACGGCCTGCGCCTTGATGGCCCGCTCCTTCACGTCACGGCGGGCGGCGATCCGCACGGCGGCTCCTCCCACGTAGTCGCGGTCGTGGCCGCTCAGGTTCTCGAGCGGCACGCGGAGCCGTTGGCCGTTGGCCTCGAGCACGCAGGTGCCGTCCGTGGCCACGTCGACGAGCGTTGCCACAAGAGCGTGGGCACCGCTGGCATGAATCCACCGTCGGGCAGGCTCGACCGCCGTGACAAAGGGACTGGTCGCGGCCGGCTCTTCGGTAAAGGGATCAACAGGCACAACCGGAGCGGGCACAGCAGGTGCAGGTGCATCATTCGGTTCCACTGGCTCGCTGTCGGATGGCGCGAACGGATCGCTCACAGCGGGCTCGACCGGCGCAGTCTCGGGGGCCGCAGTCGGCTCCTCTGGCATGACCGTATCGACGGCATCTCCGGGCTCGTCCGCTGGGGCGGCATCAGCAGGAGCTGGTACCGCGACGGCGGGCTCGTCGCCAAACAGATCGCTTTCGCCCGCATCGGCCGGCGGCACGGGATCGGCGGCGGCCGGCGCTTCGTCGTCAAAAGAATTCCCAGGCTCGTCGGGCGTTTTCGGAAACGGCAAGGCGGGGCTCGCGGCGCTCGAGCCCCCGTCGACATCGTCGAACAGGTTGGGCTCTTCGGGCGCGGGCTCCGGTACGGGCTGTGGTGCCGGTTCGGGCGTTGTCGCGGGAGCAGGCGCGGGCTCTTCCTCGGATTCCGGTGCAGACGCAGGAACAGTCTCAGGACTCAGGAGTCGGTTCGGGCGTCGCCGCGGGCTCCGGGCTCGGCGCGGGCTCCGGTTCGCCCACTGTCGCAGGCTCGGGTGCTGGAGGCGGAGTGGGCTCCTCTTCCATGACGGGCTCGACGCCTGGGACCAGAGGGCCTGGAGCCGCTGGTTCTTCGTCGATGGCCGGCTGCGGCGGCAGGTCTGACTCGGGCGGGATGGCCGTGGCGGGCGGAATCGCAATCGGGTCAGAAGGCAGTGGCTCATCAGCCGGGCCGGCCGGTGGCTCCGCCGTCGCCGTCTCGTTCAACATCTTGGGCGCTTCCGGCGGCGGCGTGTCGGTGACGACCTCCGCAATGGGTTCGTCGTTGCTGGCTGGCTGCACGCCTGCGGGGGCGACCGTGGGCTGAAGGTCGGGCAGCGGCGCGGGCACTGGCTTGGGGGGGGCCGAGTGGCGCCGTAGTCGCCACTGGGGCGGCGGTGTCCGTCGGCGGTTCGGCAACAACTGAGGTCGTGTCTGGAGGCGCGACCGGTTCCGCGGCGACGGTGGGCTGGGTGGTAGTGACGGTAGCTTCCCCACAGCATGCCGGCGGGCGGGTGATCGGTTCGCAGCAGCCGTCGCGCACCACGACTTCGCGTACCACGACCGCATCACCGCACCCGGTCCATCCGGAGGGCGGGCATTCGGAGACCGCATACGCGGGCTGGCACTGACGTCGCGACCGGAGATGCCAACACGCCCGTGCGGCATTCATTGTTGGCGCGAGCAAGAGGACGGCGATCAAAAACGCATGGAGGCAGCGACGCACAGAGCACCTGGCGAACGAGTGGAGATGGGTTCCCGAAGCGAGCAAGCGCCCGCCCCCGAAGCATGGTTTACGTCTGGTGCCGAGTCAATTGCCCGGCCAGGGCTGCCCGACCAATCCGGTCGGGGATCAAAGGATTCGAGGAACGCCCGCGCCCCGTCTGCTCGGGCGCCAAACCCAAAAAAGCGTCCGGAACACGGGAGCCCGGATGTGCGACCGCCGGCCGGAGGGACGGCAAGCTCGCCGGGGCCAGGGATGGCCCGCCGAGCGTGAAGCCAGTGCGACCGCCGGCCGGAGGGACGGCAAGCTCGCCGGGGCCAGGGATGGCCCGCCGAGCGTGAAGCCAGTGCGACCGCCAGCCGGAGGG
>Ga0163153_10001890_pt1 | contig 32009 bp, 29 predicted proteins | sample OliLakLV19MP6IB1_FD_148629 | JGI IMG/M metagenome (GOLD analysis project Ga0163153, IMG submission 148629) | Freshwater microbial mat bacterial communities from Lake Vanda, McMurdo Dry Valleys, Antarctica - Oligotrophic Lake LV.19.MP6.IB-1 | ecosystem: Environmental > Aquatic > Freshwater >...
ACCTTCATGGCGCGGTCGGTGGAGAAGCCCAGCTTGCGCACGGCCTCCTGCTGCAGGGTCGACGTCGTGAAGGGCGCGGCGGGTGAACGCGTCTTGCTCTTGCGTTCGACTTCCTTGACCTTCGCGTTGCCCTTGCCGTTCTCCTCCAGGAATGCGCGGACTTCGGCTTCGCGCTCGGCGCTGCCGACGGCAAACTGGTCGAGCTTGTCGCCCTTGAAATGCGTGAGCTTCGCGCTGAACGCGACCTTGTTCTTGGAGCTGTCGAAGTGGATCGACCAGTATTCCTGAGTCTTGAACTTCTCGATCTCGAGCTCGCGCTCCACGATCAGCCGCAGCGCCGGGCTTTGCACGCGGCCGGCCGAAAGGCCGCGCCGGATCTTCTTCCACAGCAGCGGTGAAAGGTTGAAGCCCACCAGGTAGTCGAGCGCCCTGCGCGCCTGTTGTGCGTTCACCAGATCCATGGATATCGCGCGCGGGTTCTTCACCGCCTCCTTCACGGCGCCCTCGGTGATTTCGTAGAACACGACGCGCTTGATCGTCTTGTCCTTGAGGGCCTTGCGCGACTTGAGGATTTCGGACAGGTGCCACGCAATGGCCTCACCCTCCCTGTCCGGGTCGGTTGCCAGCAGGATGGTGTCGGCGTCCTTCACCGCCCTGGCGATGGCGTCGACGTGTTTGGTGTTGCGCTCGATCAGCTCGTATTTCATCCTGAAGTTGTCGTCGGGATCCACCGCGCCGGTCTTCGGCACGAGGTCGCGGACATGGCCGTACGACGCGAGGATCTCGAAATCCTTGCCGAGGTACTTCTTGAGGGTCTTCGCCTTGGACGGCGATTCGACGATGAGCAGGTGCGAGGCCATTGATTTCAGTCGGTGCTTTTCTTCTTCATTCTATAACGTGGCCCGGCGCGGGCATTTCCGGCGCCGAGGGCGTGGCGTGTCTTTTCAGGAACCGGCCGCCCGGCATTGCGTCGACCCGGCCTTCCACTTCGAGCAGGGAGAGTTCGGCAGCAACCACGCCCGGCGATTTTTCGGTGAGTCCGGCGATCTGATCGACGGTAAGTGGCGCGAATCCGATCGCGTTCAGGACCACGTTGGGGCGCCCATCCCTTTTGTCGAGGGCGCTTGACCTGCTTCCTTCCTGCGCGGTGGCGCGCGCGAGGCCCAGTTCAACAAGGACGTCCTGTGCGCTTTCCACCAGCTTGGCGCCATCCTTTATCAGCCGGTGGCAGCCCTTTGCGTGGGGAGAGTGTATCGACCCCGGCACCGCGAAAACGTCGCGGCCCTGCTCGTTGGCCAGCCGCGCGGTGACCAGGGAGCCGCTGCGTTCGGCGGCCTCCATGACCAGCACACCACGAGAAAGGCCACTTATCAGACGGTTTCGCAGGGGGAAGTTCCGCGGCAGCGACGGCGTGCCGAGGGGAAAGTCCGAAATCAGGCAGCCTTCCCGGGCCAGGCGGTGGGCAAGGCCGCGGTTGCCGCGGGGATAGATGAGGTTGGGCCCGGTTCCCATCACCGCGATGCTCGCCCCCCCCCCGGCGAGCCCGCCGCAATGGGCGTTGGTATCGATGCCGAGCGCCAGCCCGCTCACGATGCACAGGCCTTGGTCCGACAACTCCTGCGAAATGCTGCGCGCGTCCCGACCCCCCTGCGGCGTGCAGTTCCTGCTTCCGACAACGGCGAAACAGGGGGACGTGAGCAATTCGAGCCGCCCGATTGCATACAGGACGTTGGGCGGATCGGGTATCTCCAGGAGCTGGGGCGGGTAGGACGCGTCGCCCAGCGTGAGGAGGTGGCGCCCGTCGCCCTCGAGCCATCGCAACGTGGATTCGAGCAGCGCCCGGTCCGGGCCGCCGGTGAGGAGCCCCGCGACATCGGGTTTTCCACAGGCCTGCGTGATTCTCGATGGAGAGGAAGAAAGCACCTGCGCCGGACTGCCCAGGGCGCGGAGCAGGACGCGTTGCAGGGCCTGGGATACGCCCGGGACCAATGTGAGGCGCAGCCACGCTTCGGCATCGCAACGGAGGGTGTGGAGCTGATCGGGGTCGGCCACGGCGGTGAAGGGATCGGGAGGATGCCCGATAAACGACGGCAGGTCACGCTTGGCTGACCCGCCGGCGAAAAGAAAAAGGGCCGAAGCCCCTTTTCCCTTGCCTGCCGGGGCCGGGCTTTACGGTGTCTGGATCACGTCGCCAATGTAGATCGGGCGGGTCGAACGCATCACCAGCGCGTAGGAAAGCTTGTCGAACACGCGGAACACGAAGATCAGGCCGTTGCGCTCGTCGGGCAGCTTGAGCGGGCCTTCGGCCTGGGCTACCGGCGCCACCTTGCCCGGCTCCACCGGCGGCGGGGGCGGGCGCGGAGGATCCGCAACAACCGGCACCGGGGTCATGCGCATCCCATCGAACAGCTTCGAAGAGCCGCCCAGGAGGTCCATCGAGCGGCCGCCGGCATTGATCACCGCCCCTTTGCGGTACGTCGCGAGCACGTGGCCCACTTCGACACCGTCGCGCGCGCCGCGATTGATGGTGATGATCTGGTACTGGCCGAACTCCGAGACGCCGCCATCCACGGACATGATCGAACCCTTGATCGCCTTGTCGGGAGCGCGGGGCACGTAAGTGGGGAAGGCGCTTTCGCGGGCCGGCGCCAGGCGATCGCCGCGATTAACTTCCTGGCGGGTCTTGATGATTTCGAGGGTTGTCGGGTTGCCGTAGCGGCGCACCCGTGCGTCACCCACGTATTTGGCCTCGTAGCCCAGTATTTCGCCGGATTCGGGATCCTTCAGTGCGACCCCCGGCCGGTAGATCTGCCAGTTGACGCTGTCGCCACTGCCGATCCGATCCGCGTACGCCACATCGCCCGCGCCGACGATCACGCGGCTTTCCTCGGTGGCCAGGATGGCCGGCGCGGTATCCAGGCCGGTGGATTCGATGATCAGGGGCTGGCTCAGGAACGGGCCGATGGCGGTCCCGGGAATGCTGGGCACGGCGGATTGCAGGGTCTCGATTCGTACCCGGGGGTCGAGGCGAACGACGTTGCCCGCGGCATCCGCGCTGGTGCCGCCGCTGGGCCCGGCCGAACCACCACCCGCCGCGCCTCCGCCGAGCGACAGGCGCATGGCGTCCCGGTCTAGGCGAACGACGTCACCGGGATAGATCAGGTGCGGGTTCTTGATCTGGTCCTGGTTCATCTGCCAGATCTGCGGCCATTTCCAGGGATCCTTCAGGAATCGGCCGGAAATTCCCCACAAAGTGTCACCCTTGACCACCGTGTATTCGGACGGCGCATCGGCGGCAAGATCCGCCTGGGTCAACCTGGTGGAAGCGTCGCCTCCCTTTGCGGCCGTTTTTTCCGACGAGGCTGGCATGCCATCGGCAAACGCCCCGCCCGGAACCAAACTGGCCAGGGCGACGACTAAAGTTATAATTGTCTTTCGCATGGCGGCACTCACTTGTGGATATGGCGCTCGGGACCCATATTCAGAAAAGGGTTACGCCCCTTTTCTCATGTAGTGCGGTAAATTCTGCACATAATTTCTTCAATTAGCAAGCATTTATGGCCATTCTCGAGATACTCCAATACCCCGATCCGAGGCTCTTTGAGCCGGCGCAGCGCGTTGAAAAAATCGACGCGGCGACCCGCAAGCTCATCGATGACATGATCGAAACCATGTACGCCGCCCCTGGAATCGGCCTGGCCGCAACCCAGGTCGACGTGCATAAACACATCATCGTGATGGATGTCAGCGAGGATCGCAGCGACCCGCGTGTCTTCATCAATCCCGAGATCACCCGCAGGGAAGGGGTCGCCACCAACCAGGAGGGCTGCCTTTCCGTCGCCGGCATCTACGACAACGTGGAGCGGGCGGAAAGTGTCACCGTCACCGCCCTCGACCGCAATGGCGCCCGCTTCACCCTCAACGCCTCCGGCATGCTCGCAACCTGCATCCAGCATGAGATGGACCATCTGGAAGGCAAGGTCTTCGTCGAGCTGTTGTCCGACCTCAAGCAGAACCGCATCCGGGCGAAGCTCAAGAAACGCCAACGCAAGGCGGCCTGAGCCCGGCCGCGCCCTTGCGCGTCGTCTTCGCAGGCACACCACCTTTCGCGGCCCGAGCCCTCGCCGCGCTGGTCGACGCCGGGCATGAGGTCGTGCTGGTGCTCACCCAGCCCGATCGCCCGTCCGGGCGCGGCCTCAAACTCTCTGCCAGCGCGGTGGCCCTCGCCGCCGGTCAGCGCGCGATTCCGGTCGAGAAATTTCCGACCCTGAAGGCTCCGCAAGCCCAGCAGCGGCTTCGGGGCCTGCACGCCGACGTCATTGTTGTGGCGGCCTACGGCCTGATCCTGCCCCGCAGCGTGCTCGAGATTCCCCGGCTCGGTTGCCTGAATATCCACGCCTCCCTGCTGCCCCGATGGCGCGGCGCGGCGCCGGTCCAGCGCGCCATCCTCGCCGGCGACACGCGCACCGGAATCAGCATCATGCGGATGGACGAAGGCCTCGACACCGGCCCGGTTCTTCTCGACACGCCGTTGCCGATCGATCCGCGGGAGACCACGGGCACACTCACGGAGAAGCTGGCGGCGCTGGGCGCCCAATCCATCGTCGAAGCGCTGGCCAGGCTTCAATCGCTGGAGCCCAGGGTGCAGGACGGCGACCAGGCCACCTACGCCGCCAAGGTCGTCAAGAACGAGGCAAAAATCGACTGGTCCCTGTCTAGCGCGCAAATCGACCGGAGGGTGCGAGCGTTCAACCCGGCGCCGGGCGCGGAAGCGGTGGTGGCGGGCGAAACCGTAAAGATCTGGGATGCCGAACCCGTCGCTCAGGCCCAGGGCCTTCCGGGCAGCGTGCTGGAGGGCGACGGGGCGGAATTGCTGGTGGCATGTGGTGAGGGCGGCCTGCGCCTCAAGGTCCTGCAGCGTCCCGGGGGGCGCAGGATGGATGCGGCCGACTTCGTGCGGGGCAATCCCCGAAATACCCCGCAACCTAAATTTTGATGTAAATCCCAACCGATTGATTTAAGAGTGTTTTGTGTGGGCAGCCGAACGTGGGAGACGCTGGCAAGTCCTTGAGATTAGTGGTAAATTGACTTTCGTAGCCTCACCTGTATCGCGGATACCACACTTTCCATCGAACAGGCACTCCAGGTCCGCTCGCATCGATGAAAACTTCGACGCTCCACCATTCGCTTCGCAAACTCACGGCCGTGCTGCTGCACGCTCGTGCGCTGGCCTTTGCGTTGGCGCTGGTGTTCGTCGCGCCCTGCGCGCTTGCGGACGGGATCGAGGTGCGTTCAGTCACGGTGGAACCCGCCTCTGACGGCTGGGAGCTGGAAGCCGCATTCGACGTGCAGTTCAACGCGCGCCTCGAAGAAGCGGTCAATCGCGGCATCCCGCTCTACTTCGTCGTGGACTTCGAGCTGTCGCGGCCCCGCTGGTACTGGTTCGACGAAAAGCCGATCGAGCTCTCGAGGACCTTCAAGATCACGTACACGCCGCTGTTGCGGCAATACCGCCTGACCATCGGCAACGAATACCAGAACTTCACCAGGTTCGAAGAGGTAACCCGCGTACTTTCGCGCCAGCGCGGGTGGCATGTCGCCGACAAGGGCGCGCTCAAAAAGGATCAGGTCTATCAGGCGGCAGTGCGCATGCGCCTCGATACCGCCCAGCTGCCAAAGCCGTTCCAGCTCAACGCGATTGCATCGCGTGACTGGACGCTAGCTTCCGATTGGCATCGCTGGACGATCATTCCGTGAAGCCCCTGATATTCCTCTGTGTGGTCGCCGGCGCCGCGCTGGTGTACCTGATGTCAGAGGCCTCGGCGAACACGACGCTGTTCGCCAAGAACTACCAGCTTCTCCTCTACCTCGGCGGCGGCCTCGCCCTCGGGCTCATGGGGCTCATCGGCTACCAGTTGATGCTTCTGCGCCGCAAGCTGCGCGCGCGCGTCTTCGGCTCCAAGCTCACCCTTCGCCTCATGGTGGTGTTTGCGCTCATGGCGCTGATCCCGGGCGGCCTGGTGTACGCGATCTCGTTCCAGTTCCTGCAGCGCTCGATCGAATCCTGGTTCGACGTCCGCGTCGACGAATCGTTGAAGGGCGGCCTGCGGCTGGCGCGCAGCGCGATGGAGAACTCCCTCAAGGAGCTGGCGCTCAAGGCGGAATCGATGTCGATCTCCCTGGCCTCGACGCAGGCGGTCGAGGCCACCACGCTCAACCGCCTTCGCGAGCAGCATTCGATCGAGGAAGCGACGCTGCTCACCGCGCGTGGCCGCGTGATCGCCCAGGCCGGCTCGGAGCCGGTGGCGCTGTTGCCGGATCTGCCCCCGCCCAACGTGCTGCGCCAGGTGCGTTCGCAGCAGAGCGTGCGCTCCATCGAGGACATCCCGGGGCGCGGGCTGTACCTTCGGGTGATCGTTCCGGTGAACGTGCTCACCATCGCGGACGACATACGGGTGCTCCAGGTGCTGCAACGCGTTCCGCGCGCGATTGCGGAGGACGCGGCGCTGGTCGAGGCCGGCGACAAGGACTATGCCGAGCTGCTGCTGGCGCGCGAGGGGCTTAAGGACATCTTCAGCCTGACCCTCACGCTCGCGATGCTGCTGACGCTTTTCTCCGCGCTTGCGCTCGCGTTTGTCCTGTCCGAGCGGCTGTCCGCCCCCCTTTCGGCGCTTGCAGAGGCCACTCGCGCGATCGCAAAGGGCGACTACTCCAAGCTGAACCCGGTGAAGAGCCGCGACGAGTTCGGCGTGCTCACGCAATCGTTCAACACGATGACGCGCCAGATCGCCGATGCCACCGAAACGATGGAGCGCAACCAGCAGCAGCTGGAAGACGCGAAAACCTATCTAGAAAGCATCCTGTCGAACCTGACCTCCGGCGTGCTCACCTTTGACGAGCGCCTCTACGTCAAGACGATGAACGCGTCCGCGAACGAGATCCTCGCGGTGCCCGCCGGGGCGTTCCACGGCGTGAAGCTTTCGGAGTGGCCGCGCCACATGCAGTCGGTTGCGCCCTTCGCCGAAATCGCCCTACGCCACTTCGCCTCTTCGAGCATGCGGCAATGGGAAGAGCAGATGGAGTACCGGCGCGCCGACGGCCAGCGCATCCTGCTGCTGCGCGGCACGCGGCTCGCCCAGCGCGGCGAAAACGGCTTCGTGGTTGTGTTCGACGACATCACGCACCTGATCCAGGCGCAGCGCGACGCCGCCTGGGGCGAGGTCGCGCGCCGCCTGGCCCACGAGATCAAGAACCCTCTCACCCCGATCCAGCTTTCGGCCGAGCGGCTGCAGCACAAGCTCAAGGACAAGCTGCCTGCGGCCGAAGCGGACCTGCTTACGCGCGCAACCGGCACCATCGTGAGCCACGTGGCGGCGCTGAAGGGGATGGTTGACGACTTCACGCAATACGCCCACTCCTCGCGCATGAACGCCAAGGCGGTGACCCTGAACGACCTGGTGCGGGAAGTCCTGGTCCTCTACGAGGCGATGGGCGTCTCCATAGAGCCGCGGCTTTCGGAGGAGCTGCCCCAGATCTACGCCGATCCGGCGATGTTGCGCCAGGTCCTCCACAACCTTTTCCAGAACGCCATCGACGCGCTCACCGGCGTGGAGAACCCCAGGATCCTGGTGTCGACCAGCCTGGGCACGGGCGGCGTGCTGCTTACCGTCCGCGATAACGGCACCGGCATCGCCGAAGGCGTCATGGGCCGGATCTTCGAGCCCTACGTGACCACCAAGCCGAAGGGAACCGGGTTGGGCCTGGCGATTGTCAAGAAAATCGTCGACGAGCACCACGGGCGCATTCTGGTGGAGAATGTGAAACCCCATGGAGCCACGGTGAGCATCGTCCTGCCGTTCAAGGCTGCGGCCTAACCCAAACACCCATACAGATGCCTGCGAACCAGATCCTCGTCGTCGACGACGAAGTCGGCATCCGCGAACTGCTTTTCGAGATCCTTCGTGACGAGGGATACGGGGTGCGGCTGGCGGAAAATGCACAGACCGCCCGATCCGCGCGAAAGGAGATGCGCCCGGACCTCGTGCTGCTCGACATCTGGATGCCCGACACCGACGGGATCACCCTGCTCAAGGAGTGGGCGGGAAGCGGCCTGCTCACGATGCCGGTGGTGATGATGTCGGGCCACGGCACGATCGATTCCGCCGTCGAGGCGACGCGCATCGGCGCGTTCGATTTCCTGGAAAAGCCGATCAGCCTGCCCAAGCTGCTGGCCACCGTCAGCAAGGCGCTGGCCGGCGGAAAGGCGCTGCCCAAGACCGGGCTCGCGCTCGTGAACCTGGGCCGCGCGCGCGTGATCCAGGAACTGCGCCAGCGCCTCGACCAGGTCGGAAGAATGCGCACCCCGGTGCTGCTGATCGGCGAGCCCGGATGTGGCTTCGAGCTGTGTGCCCGCCACCTGCACCTGGCCAATACGCCCTGGGTCGCCCTGGACGAATGCGAATGGCTCGCCACCAATCCGTTCGAGCCCCTCAACGAGGCCCGTGACGGCACACTTTTCCTTCCGGAGATCGCGTTGCTCGGCAAGGCCGAGCAAAAAGGCCTGGTCCAGTTGCTGGGCAAGCTCGAGAAATTCAACGTGCGCCTCATCTGCGCGGCCACCGGACCCCTTCCCGCCATGGTGGACGACGGTCGCTTCGACCCCGCGCTCTACCACCAGCTGTCGGGCCTCACGATCAGGGTGCCGGCGCTGGCCGACCACGCCGAGGACATCCCCGATGTCGCCGCGACCCTGCTCACGCAGCTCATTGATGCAAACGAAGTGCCGCTGCGCACGCTGACGGTTGGCGCCCTCAACGTGATGCGCAACCTGGACTGGCCCGGAAACCTGCCGGTGCTGCAGAACGTGGTCAAGACGCTTGCCTTGACGACGCTCACCAACGACATCGGCGGCGACGACGTGAACCGCGTGGCGCGCGAATTCAACCTCGGACCGCGCGAGCAGGCCACGACAGAGGTGGGTGTCTCGCTCGACCTGCCGCTGCGCGATGCGCGCGAGCAATTCGAGAAGCAGTATTTCCTGCACCACATCCGCCGGGAGGAAGGCAACATGTCGCGTGTTGCCGACCGCGTGGGGCTCGAGCGCACCCACCTTTACCGCAAGCTCAAGCAGCTCGGCATCCGCCCCTCGAGCAAGGGCGAGGATGCCGCCGGCAACTAGCGCGCCTCGATCCGTCCCAGGCGCACCGCGGTAAGCCCCGCCTTCACGTTGTTGGGCACGGGCATCACCAGCACGCAATTGGCGTAGGGAGCCTTCACCGGTTGGTCGCCGTCCCAGGCGATCACCTCGCCTTCGCGCTCGACCACCTCGAGTCCCGCGAACGGCCGGACGAAGCGAAACGCCGGCGAGCTGGCGACCACCGCGTCCGTCACCCGGATCAGCCGCTGCGGTGTCACCGCCTGTCCGATCTCGCGCGCGGCGAGTTGCGGATCGACGATGCCGAGGCGGTCGAGGAACCGCCACGCGGTCTGCCAGGCCACGAGTTCCGCGGCGCGTTCCCAGTGTTGCCCGCATTCGACCAGCAGCGCGTTGCGGGTGCTCGCGGGATCGCCGAACCCGCCGTAATCGCGCATGCGCGTGCCGTTGGCGTGTCCCGTGTCACTCACGATATCGCGCGGCACGCCGACTTCGAACGCGAACCGGATGCCCTTCTCGAGCGGGCCGCAGATCATCACGGGCGGGCTGGGTTCAAGCATCGAATGGATGTCGAGCAGGTATTCGGCCTGGTCGACGAACGGGCGCAGCTCGCGGGCGCGGCGCAGTTCCCCCGTCGAGCCCTTGCCGTCGAGGGTGGCGGGATTCCACACGCGGTTGAAATCCTCGTCGACGAATCGTGTTGCGTACGGGTTGCGCGGATCGAAGCGGGAGAACGCCTCGACGTTTGCAAACGAGAGGGTGAGCTTGCCGCGCGCGGGGCGCAGGCCCTGGCGCAGCAGGCGATCGACGACAATCGCGCCGCAGATCTCGTTTCCATGGGTCAACGCGTTGACCATGGCGTGTGGCCCCGCGATGCCGCTGTCGAAGGTGTGGACGAACTCGGTCCCGGTGTTCGACGCGCGGTGGGCAGTGATGTCGGGGGCTTGCAGCTCGACGGCGATGGACATGTCAGTGGTCGTGTTTGTGGTCGTGGTCGTGGTGATGGTCGTGCCCATGATGGTGGTGATCGTGGCCGTGGTGATGATGGTGGTGCCCGCCCGCGACCTCTTCGCAGCGCGCGGCGGCGTATTCGGAAACGGCCACGAGGAGCTTGCCCAGGTTGCCCTTAAGCTCGTCGAAACCGGCGTTTTTCCCCCGGGTGCGCTCGTCCATGTAGAGCTTGCGGTTGACCTCGATCTGAAGGCTGTGACGCCGCGCCTTCGGGTCGGAGAAGGCCCGCACCAGCTCGACTCCCTTGTAAGGATCGTTCACCTTGACGTCGTAACCCATCGCGCGCAGTGCCTCGGCAACCTTCGCGGTGAATTCAGGCTCGCAGGTCGTCCCGTCGCGGTCCCCGAGCACGAAATCGGCGCGGGGCTTTCCGGGACCTTCCTCGGAGACGGCGCTGCTGACCGCGGGCATCGAATGCAGGTTCAGGTGCCAGACACCGCCGAAGTGGTCGTGCACGGCGTCGAGGGCATCCTTGACCGCGCGCTGGTACGGTTGGTGGTAACGAACGATTCGCCGCTTCACCTCGTCGACGGAAAGTTTGCGCGAATAGATCGCTTCGCCGGTATCGAGCACGCGCCAGATGAGGCCGATGCCCTTCTGCGTCTTGGCGCCGGGGACCGCGGGACCCGGCCACGGCGTGGCGAGCAGCGACGCATCGATGTCGAGCAGCGATCGGTTGGGATCGATGTAGCTGCGCGGGAAGCGCGCCGCGATGAGTGTGGCGCCGAGGTCGGGGCCGACGGCATAGAGCTCATCGACATAACTGTCCTCGGCCTGCCGGAGCTGCTCGAGCGCGACGGACGCGCCAAAATCACCGGGGTAGTGCGTCCCGCTGTGCGGCGAGTCCAGGACCAGCGGCGAATGGCCTGCCCGCGGCGGATGCAGTTCGAAGGGTTGGTCGTTCATCGGCTTCCAATGTCGTTGAGGTGGCAGGCGGAGAGGTGCCCGGGCCCGATCTCGCGCAGCGCGGGAGCGTCCTCGCGGCAGCGCGCAAAGGCCCTCGGGCAACGCGGATGGAAATGGCAGCCCGGTGGCGGGGCGAGCGGCGACGGGATTTCCCCCTTCACCGGGATGTATTGGCGGCGCTTGGCATCAACTCGCGGCACCTCGGCCACAAGCGCCTGGGTGTAGGGGTGGTTCGGCTGCGCGTAGATCTCGCTGGTTGGTGCGGACTCGACCACGCGCCCAAGGTACATCACCACCACGCGATCGGACACGTGGCGGATCACCCCCAGGTCGTGGCTGATGAAGAGGTAGGTGAGCGCGAACTCTTCGCGCAGGCGCACGAACAGGTTCAGGACCTGCGCCTGGATCGACACGTCCAGGGCCGCAACCGCCTCGTCGCAAACCAGGAAGCGCGGCTTGACCGCCAACGCGCGCGCGATGCCGATGCGGCTGCGCTGTCCTCCCGAAAACTGGTGGGGGAAGCGGCGCATCAGGCTCGCATCCATGCCGACACGCTGCAACATGTCCGCGACGTAGTCCCGGCGCTGAGCCGCATTCACGAGCCCGTGCACGACCGGCGCTTCACCGATGATGTCGAGGATGCGCATGCGCGGGTTGAGAGACGCATACGGGTCCTGGAAGATCATCTGCACCGCAAGCCGCTCCGCGCGATCGCCGGGTGCCTCGTACTGCGCGTACGGGCGTCCCTTCCAGAAGCGCTCGCCCTCGGTGGGCGCGAGGATGCGCGACACGATCCTTCCCAGCGTCGACTTCCCGCATCCCGATTCGCCGACCAGGCCAACCACCTCTCCCTCGCGGATCGCGAGGTCCACCCGGTCGAGCGCATGGACCGACGTTTCGGAAACGCGCGCGCCAAGCCGGCGCGCGATCCGCCCGGCCAGGTCTATCCCCTTCACGAAGCGTTTGGAGACGCCGCGGATCTCGAGCAACGGGGTGGCGGCGGTCGTCATGTGATCGGGTTGACACATCGCAGGCTGCGCGCGGCGCCGATCGCTCGCAGGGCAGGGGCGACCGAGCAGGGCTCCACCGCGCGCGGGCACCGTTCGCGAAACGCACAAGCGGCACCCAGGTGCAGCAGGGAAGGCGTCATGCCCGGGATCTGTGCCAGCGGGCGCCCGGGCACATTGCGGCTCGGCACCGAATCGAGCAGGCCACGCGTGTACGGATGCATGGGATGTTCCAGCACATCGTCCACGGTGCCGGATTCGACGATGCGCCCCGCGTACATCACGCACACGTCGTCGGCCAGGCCGGAGATGACCGACAGGTCATGTGTGATCCAGATCAGGCCCGTGCCGCTTTCGCGGCAGAGCTTCTGCATCTCGAACAGGATCTGCCCCTGGATGGTCACGTCGAGCGCCGTCGTGGGCTCGTCGGCGATGATGAGGTCCGGCTTGTTGAGCAGGGCGATTGCTATCGCGACACGCTGGCGCATCCCGCCGGAGAACTGGTGCGGATAGGCGCGCAGGCGTTCGTCGGGAGAGGCGATGCCGACTTGCGTGAGGGCCTCGCGGCATCGCGCAAGCGCGCTCTCCTTCGACATGGCGTGGTGGGCGAGCACCGCCTCGACCATCTGGGTATCGATTCTCAGGACCGGGTTGAGCGTCATCATCGGGTCCTGGAAAATCATTGCGATGCGGTTGCCGCGCAACTTGCGCCAGGCCGCCTCGTCCAGGCGGGTGAGGTCCTGGCCGTTGAGCGCGATTCGCCCGGCGACGATTCGCCCCGGCGCGTCCACCAGCCCCAGGATCGAGTAGCCGGTCATCGACTTGCCCGATCCCGATTCGCCCACGATGCCGAGTATCCTTCCGCGCTCCAGGCGCAAGCTCACCTCGTCGACCGCCTTGACGACCCCCGCCTTGGTGAAAAAATGCATGCGCAGCCCCTCGACTTCGAGCAGGGGGGCGCCGGCATCGGTCACTTCTTCAGCCTCGGGTTGAGCACGTCGCGCAACTGGTCGGCGACGAGGTTGATCGCAACGATGGTGAGCAACAGCGCGAGCCCGGGGTAGAAGCTGATCCAGTACTTGCCGGACAGCAGGTACTGGAAGCCGTTGGAGATCAGCAGCCCGATCGAGGGCTCGGTGATGGGCAGGCCGAGGCCCAGGAAGGAAAGCGCGGCTTCGAGCTGGATCGCGTGCGCGACCTGCACGGTTGCGACAACAATGAGTGGCGGCAGGCAATTGGGAAGGAGGTGGCGAAACACGATGCGCGGGCGCGACAGCGCCAGCACCTGGGCCGCTTCCATGTATTCCTTCTGCCGCTCGACCAGCGCCGAGGATCGTACGGTGCGCGCGTAATACGCCCACTGCACGGTGACAAGGGCCACGATGATCTTGTCGACCCCCTGGCCCAGCACCGCGAGCAGCACCAGCGCGATCAGGATCGCCGGGAACGAAAGCTGGATGTCGGCGATGCGCATGATGAGGGCGTCGATCCGCCCGCCGAAGTAGGCCGCGGCCAGTCCGAGCGCGAGGCCCAGGCTCAGCGCGATGACGGTGCTGGTCACGCCCACGAAAAGCGAGATGCGAATGCCGTAGAAGATCCCCGACAACATGTCGCGGCCCTGGTCGTCGGTGCCCAGCAGGTAGGACTTGCCGGTGGCCGCCGAATGTTCGCCGGGGGGCAACTTCGAGTCCATGATGTCGAGCTGCGCCAGGTCGTACGGATTCTGAGGCGAAACCAGCGGCGCGGCGAGGGCCAGCCCGACAATCACCACCAGCATCGCGAGCCCGAGCAGCGCGAGCCGGCTTTCGGCGAATTCGGAGGCGAACCGTCGCCAAGGCGACTCGGCGGCCGGCGCGGGCTGCGGTCGCGTGGGCGCGTCGCCGGTGATGATGCCCACTTCAGTGGGCCCCGGCCGTCGCGCCGAGGCGCACGCGCGGATCGAGCACCGAATAGAGCACGTCGACCACGAAGTTGATGGTGATGAAGATGGCGACAATCACCAGCAGGTAGGCCACGATCACCGGCCGGTCGAGCTGGTTGATCGAATCGATCAGCAGCTTGCCGGTGCCGGGCCAGGCGAAGATCGATTCCGTGATGATCGCGAACGCGATGACGGAGCCGAGCTCAAGGCCAATCACGGTGACGATCGGGATCAGGATGTTCTTCAGCACGTGCACGCCGATCACGCGGCCCGGGCCCAGCCCCTTGGCGCGTGCGAACTTCACGTAGTCCTGGAGCACGGCCTCGCGCGTGCTCGCGCGCGTGAGGCGGATCAGCAACGAGAGTTTGAAGAGCGCGAGGTTGAGCGCGGGCATCGCCAGGTGCTGCAGGCCGTCCCAGGTGAGGAAGCTCACCGGAATGCCCAGCAGCATCACGGTCTGCCCGCGGCCGTTCGGCGGCAACCAGCCGAGGTGAACGGAGAACAGCATGATGAGCACCAGGCCCACCCAGAAGGTCGGCAGGCTGAAGCCGAGGATGGAGCCGGCCATGATGGTGCGGCCGACGAAGGAATCCGGGCGCAGCCCGGCGATGAGCCCCAGGGGGATACCGAGCGCGATCGCGATGACCATGGCCGCCAGGGCGAGCTCGAGCGTGGCGGGCAGCTTCGCGAGGATCAGCTGGATCGCCGGCACGTTGAAAACGAACGAGCGACCAAGGTCTCCCTGGACGCCGCGCACCAGGAAGGTGGCGTATTGCTCCAGCATCGGCTTGTCGAGGCCCAACGCCGCCGTGGCGCGGACCCGCTCCGCCTCATCGGCCTGCGGATTGACCAGCAGCTCGATCGGGTTGCCGATTGCATAAACGCCGAGGAACACCAGGAACGACATCACCACGAGCACGAAAAGGCTCTGTCCGAACCGGCGGATGGCGAAGGCGAGCATGGTGGATTGTCGCACAGGGTGGGCGGCCTCCCGAGAGCGAAAAACCCCGCCGCAGCGGGGCTTTCGGGCGGTGCCTACCGCGTCATTTCGCGGGCTTCAGCTCCATCGCCAGCGTGTATTGGTCGACCCTCGCGTTGTATTTGAATCCCTTGAGCGTGGCCCAGGTGCTGACCTCGAAATGCACGGGAATGAGCGCGGTGTCGTTCATCGCGGTCTCGGCGGCCAGCTGGATCAGGGGCTCGCGCTTCCTGTCGTCGACGACCACGAGCGCGTCCGAGACCTGCTTGTCGAACACGGCATTGGAATAGCGCCCGCGATTGTTGACGCCCATGCCCTTGGCCGGATCGTGCGTGGCCAGCAGCGAGCGCAGGCTTGAGCCCTGCTCGCCCGATTCCGTCCCCCAGCCCAGCAGCATGTAGCCGAATTCGCCCTTGGTGGCGCGGGTGAAATACACGCTCGAGGGCATCGTCTCCACCTTCGCCTCGATGCCGGCGCGCGAATAGAACTGAGCGATCGCCTGCGCCACCTTGTCGTCGTTGATGTAGCGGTTGTTGGGGCCATGAATGGTCAGCGTGAAGCCGTTCGGATAACCGGCCTCGGCCAGCAGCTTCTTCGCGCCTTCCGGGTCATACTTCACCGGCTTGAGCTTCTTGCTGGTGCCGTAGAAGGAATCCGCCAGCAGCTGCGCCGCCGGGACCGCCTTCTTCTCCATGACGCGGTCGGCGATGGCATCGCGGTTGATGGCCATGGAGAGCGCCTTGCGCACGCGCGCGTCCTTGAACGGGTTCTTGTCGAGCGGCTTGCCGTCCCTGGCGGTGACGAAGGGAACGGTCTTGTCGTTGCGCTGGTTCAGGTGGACGTAGATCACGCGGTTGGAGACCTTGTCGGAGAGCGCGTATCTCTTGTCCGAGGCGAGCCTGGCGATGTCCGAGGTGGGCACCGTCTCGATCATCTGGACGTCGCCCGAGAGCAGCGCCGCCACCCGCGCGGCCGGGTTCGACAGGATCTTGAAGACGACCTTGTCCCAGGGCTCCTCGCCGCCCCAGTAGCCGTAGTTGGCCTTGAGCACGACCCGCTGGTTGGGAATGTATTCGGCGAACTTGTAGGGGCCAGTGCCGATGGCGGCCTTGCCGGAGTTGAAATCATCCGTCGTCGCCTTCTCCGCCACCGGCTTGGGAAGGATGTAGACTGCGGCGAGGTCGCTCGGCAGCAGCACGTGCGGCGAGGCGGTCTTGAAGATGATGGTCAACGGGTCCACCACCTTCACGTCGACGATCGGCTTGGTGAAAGTCGCGAACGACGAGGGGCTGTTGGGCACGTTGGGCACGCGCTTGTATGTTGCCACCACGTCCTCTGCGCTGAAGGGCGTGCCGTCGTGGAACCTGACGCCCTTGCGCAGCTTGAACTCCCACGTGAGGTCGTCGATCGCTTTCCACGAAACCGCCAGCGCCGGCACGAATTTCATGTTCGCGTCGCGCCTGATCAACGGCTCGAAGATGTGCTGCAGCATGCCGTTGTTGGGCGAAAGGTTGTGATAGTGCGGGTCGATCGAGGTGAGCGCCGCCTGCAGGCCGATGTTGACCTCGCGTTCCTTCTGGGCGTGGGCGGTCATCGGGGCGGCGGCGATTGCGGCGGCGGCCGCGGCAAGCTTGAACATGCGCAGCATCATGGTTGTCTCTCCCAGTGTTGTGCGACGATCATACCGTGAAGGACCTGCGACGATGAATCCCGCCGAACGATTCGAGGCCCTGCTGGCAGCGGGCAAGGACACGGCGTTGCTGCGCTTCAGCCTGGGCCTGAGTTACCTCAATGGGGGGGAAGCCGCCCGGGCCGCGACGCACCTGCGCGCCGCCGTGGTGCAGGACCCGGACTACTCCGCCGCCTGGAAGCTCCTGGGGCGTGCACTCGCCGAGACCGGCGCCGTCGACGATGCGCGCAATGCATATCGCAATGGCATCGAGGCGGCCGGACGCAAGGGCGACAAGCAGGCGGCGAAGGAAATGACGGTGTTCCTGCGGCGGCTGGACAAGCCGGCGGAAACGCCGGACACCTAGGCGGCGGCGAGAAACTCGCGCAGGGCGCAATCGGGCGTGTCCTTTACCACCACGGCGCTGCCCAGGCGCTCGAGCAGGATCAGGGTGACCCGCCCGCCCTCGTTTTTCTTGTCGCGGCCCATGTATTCGAGCCAGGTATCGGACGGATAGTCGGGCGCCTTCACGGGCAGCCCGAAGCGTTTCAGCAGCGCCTCGAGGCGGTGCACCTGCTCGATCGGGATGCGCCCATGCTTCGCGGAAAATCGCGCGGCCAGCGCCATCCCCGCCGCCACGGCCTCGCCGTGCAGCCAGTTGCCGTATCCCGCTGCCGATTCGATGGCGTGGCCGAAGGTGTGGCCGAAGTTGAGCAGCGCGCGCACGCCACCTTCGCGCTCGTCGGCGGCCACGATCTCGGCCTTGAGTTCGCAGGATCGGTGGATGGCGCGTGCGAGCGCCACCGGATCACGGCGCAACAGCGCATTGGCCTGGCTTTCGAGCCAGGCCAGGAATTCGAGGTCGCGGATCGCGCCGTATTTCACGATCTCGGCCAGGCCCGAGGCGTATTCGCGCGTCGGCAGGCTGCCCAGCGTGGAGGTGTCGGCGATCACGACCGCCGGCTGGTGGAACGCACCGATCATGTTCTTGCCCAGCGGATGGTTGATGGCGGTCTTGCCGCCGACCGACGAATCCACCTGGGACAGCAAAGTCGTCGGCACCTGGATGTGCGCGATCCCGCGCTGGTAGGCGGATGCGGCGAAACCCGACATGTCCCCCACGACGCCACCACCAAGCGCAACGATGACCGTGGCCCGGTCCGCCTGCGCTTCCAGCAGCGCGGCGAATATCCGGTCGAGGGTCTGCCAATCCTTGTGCGCCTCGCCATCGGGCAGGACGATGCGCAGCGTCCGGGACGCGCCCGACCTGGCCAGGGCAGCCTCGACGCGCCCGGCATAAAGCGGCGCCACGACGTCGTTGCTGACGATGGCGACGGTCCTGCCTTTCACGTGCGGCGCGTAGATGGCTGCCTCGTCGATCAGGCCGGCGCCGATATGGATCGGGTAGCTGCGCTCGCCCAGCTCCACCCTGAGGATGGCCCGGCTCATGCTCGCGCTCCGGGGCTTTGCTCACGCAGCGCCGCCACGACGCGCGTGACGAGGGTCGAGGCGCTTTGGGTCCCGGTGTCCACGACCAGGTGCGCGGCCTCGCGGTATAGGGGGTCGCGTTTTTCCAGCAGCTCGGCGAGGGTGGCGCGGGGATCGGGAGTGGCCAGCAGCGGACGGCTGGTATCGTGGCGTGTCCGTTCCCAGAGGTTTTCCAGCCGCGCCCGCAGGTAGATAACGGTTCCATGGGCGCGCATCGCGATGCGATTGTCCTCGGCGAGAATCGCCCCGCCTCCGGTTGCGACCACGCAGCCTTCGCGCTGGCACAACTCGGCGATCGCGCCCGCCTCGCGCTTGCGGAAACCCGCTTCTCCCTCGATCTCGAATATCGTCGCGACCGGAACCCCCGTGCGCTCCACCAGGATGCGATCGGTGTCGATGAACTCCATGCCCAATCGCTGGGCAAGCACCTTGCCCAGCGTCGTCTTGCCCGCTCCCATCATGCCCACCAGGAAAATGTTGCCAGCGTCCATGTCCGGTCCAGATTACTACGCCTCGCGAGCGTGGACGAAAAAAAGCCCCGGCGGACCGGGGCTTTTCGGGGCGCGTTGCGCTCACCGGATGGTGAGAGTGTCCTTGACGATCTTCGGGGTCACGAAGATCAGCAGCTCGGTCTTGTCGTCCTGCTTCACGGTGCGCTTGAAGAGGTTGCCCACGAACGGCAGGTCGCCGAGGAACGGGACCTTGTCCACCGTGGTGCGCGTGGTCTGCTCGAAGATGCCGCCGAGGACGATCGTGTCGCCGTTGTCAACCAGCACCTGGGTGGACACTTTCTTGGTGTCGATCGACGGGATGTTGGCGAAGATCACGCCCACGGAGTCTTTCTTCACCTCAAGGTCCATGATGATGCGATCGTCCGGGGTGATCCGCGGGGTCACCGCAAGTTCGAGCACCGCGGGCTTGAACGACACCGTGGTGGCGCCCGACGCCGAGGCCGTGAGGTAGGGAATTTCCGTACCCTGCGAGATCACGGCCTTTTTCTTGTCGGCGGTGATCACGCGCGGGCTGGAAACCACCTTGCCGCGGTTGTCCGCTTCGAGGGCCGAGAGCTCGACGTTGACCAGGTTGCCGCTGCCGAGGTTGAGGATCGACAGCGCCAGGGAGCCGGCCGCGCCAACCACCGGCAGGTTCACGTTCAGCTGCTCCGGCTGGGCGCCGAGCGGGATCGTGCCGACGCCGGTTGAGACCGCGAAGAGGTCCTGCGAGTTGCCGCCCGGGTAGACCAGCGAAGCCGAACCGCGCGACACCGGGTTGTTGCCCAGGGGCTGCGAGGTGTCGAACTGCGTCCCGGACACGCCGAAGTTGTAGTTGCGCGAGTTGAAGGCCGACTGCGTGCCGAAGCGGGCGCCCAGCTGGCGGCCCCACTTGTCGTCGGCGATCACGATGCGTGCCTCGATCAGCACCTGGCGCACCGGCACGTCGAGCTGCTGGATCAGGCGGCGGGCTTCTTCAAGGCGCCCTCCCGAGTCCTGCACAAACAGCGTGTTGGTGCGCTCGTCGATGCTGGCGGCTCCTCGCTTGGAGAGGATGCGCTGGTCCTTGTTGGAGAGCAGCTTCTGCAGGTCCTCGGCCTTGGCGTAGGAAAGCGCGAACGATTCCGTGCGCACCGGCTCCAGGTCGGTGACGGCGGCTTGTGCTTCGAGCGCGAGTTTTTCCTTGGCGGCGAGCTCGTCGGTCGGGGCGATCAGCACCACGTTGCCGTTCTTGCGCTTCGACAGGCCCTTGGCCTGCAGGATGATGTCGAGCGCCTGGTCCCAGGGCACGTCCTTCAGGCGCAGCGTGAGGTTGCCGCCCACCGTGTCGCTGGTGATGATGTTCAGGCCGGTGAAGTCGGCGATCACCTGCAGCACCGCGCGCACTTCGACGTTCTGGAAATTGAGCGAGAGCTTCTCGCCGGCGTAGCCCGGGGTCGAGCTCTGCAGCAGGCGGTTCGGGTCTTCCTTGACCGGCTTGACCTCGACGATGAACTGGGTGTCGGTCTGGTAGGCCGAATATTCCCAGAGGCCGCGCGGCTCGACCACGATGCGGGCGTTGCCGCTCTGCTCGAAGGTGTCGACGAACCGGACCGGGGTGCCGAAGTCGCCCACATCGAGGCGGCGCACCAGGTTGCGAGGCACGTTGGTGTTGATGAAGTCCACGACCAGTTGGCGGCCCTGCTGGCGGATGTCGATGCCGATGTTCGCCGACGAGAGGTCGACCACGATGCGGCCTTCGGCCGTGTTGCCGCGGCGGAAGTCGACGTCGCGCAGGTTGTAGCGGACGGTGCTGGGCGCGCCGGCTTCGGCGAACACGGTGGGCGCGGCGCTGGGCGACGTGGAGACGGCGGCCGTGGTGGTGGCGGCCTGGGAAGCATCGATGGAAACGATGAGTTGCGTGCCGTCGGTGGACTGCGTGTAGGTCAGGTTGCGCGTGAGGTTCATCACCAGGCGCGTGCGATTGGCGGTCTGGACGATGGAGACGCTGCGCAGGTCGCCTTCGCCGGCCTCGATCTGGGTGCGGCCGGTGGCGTTGACGGTATCGGGCAGGTCGATGGCGATCCGCGGGGGATTGGTGACGGCGAACCCCTGGGGGGCGACCGTCAGAGGCTCCTTCAACCCGATCTTGACCAGGATCTTGCCGCCCTGGACCGAGGAGAAGTTCACCGACTCTACGGCGTTCTTCGCGGCGCCCTGCGCCCATGCGAGCGGCGCGGCGAGCGCGAGCACGAACGCGGCGAGTGCGGCCCCGAACTTGGGGGTTGGGATGCGGAGCGTCGTTGTCACTTTTTGTCCCCTTTGCCGGCTTCCTCCAGAAGCGGCAGAACACTCTGCCGCTCGGCCCAATCGCCGGCGCTGTCTTGAACGATTTCCTTGAGCTTGATGTCGCCCTCGGTCACATCCGTGATGAGGCCGAAGTTCTGGCCCATGTAGTTGCCCTTCTTGACGCGATAGAGCGTCTTGTCGGCACGCACGATGGCGAACGTGTCCTTGCCCTGCGAAAGCGTGCCCACCATCTTCAGCTGCTCGAGCGGGAAGGCTTCCAGCGGCTCCTTGCGCCGGTTCAGGTCCGGGGCGAGGCCGCCGGCTCCTTCCTTGGGCGCGGAGAGCTTGCGCGGCTTGAACGGATCCGGAAGGTCGAAGCCTTCGTAGGCGAACGGCTCGAACGGCTTGACCGCGGGCAGCGGATCGATGCGTCGCGGCAGGCCCTTCTCGGAATCACGCACGAAGGACTTGAGATCGTCGATTTCGGAGCTGCAACCCGCCAGCACCGCAGCGACCGCGAGGGGAAGTAGAAGACGCTTCATCACTTGCCTCCGGCCTTGCCCTTGGTGGCCTTGTCCTTGGCGGTCTTGCGCTGCTTGTTGACCTCTTCCTCATCCAGGTAGCGGTAGGTCTTCGCCACGGCTTCCATGGACAGCACGCCATCCTTGGGTGGATCGAGCTTGAGGTCGGTGAGCAGCACGATGCGCGGCATCTTCGCCACGTCGCTTGCGAAGGCTCCGAGGTCGTGGTAGTTGCCGGTGACCTTGATGTTGACCGGAAGCTCGGCGTAGAACTCGGTGAAGTTCTCCTTCTCCGAGGGCTTGAACAGGTCGAACGCCAGGCCGCGGCCCAGGCCGGCCTGGTTGATGTCGATCAGCAGCGCGTCCATCTCGCTCTTGTTGGGCAGCTGCTTGAGCAGCGCCCCGAACGACTGCTCGATCTCGGCGCGTTGCTGCTTGTAGGCTTCGAGGTTCACCGCCAGGCGCTTCTTCTCGAGGAACGTTTCCTTCTGCTTGGCCACGTCGCCGCGGCCCTTCTCGATGTCTTCGGCCTGGGCCTGCCACAGCAGCAGGTATGCCCCGACCTGGATCACGATGAAGATGAGCAGGAAAGCGCCCACCTTGATGAGCCAGGGCCAGTTGCCGGGCTGCTTGGGGTCGAGCGTCTTGAGATCTTCGATCAGGCTCATTTGACCCCCGCTGCCTTGGGCGCCGCCTTGGCGCTCGTGTCTTCGGGCGCGGCCCGCTTGATCGAGATGTTCATGTTGAACTCGTTGACCCGGTTGCCCGACTTGTCGGGGGAGGGTACGGCCTTGATCTCGACCAGCTCCGGGTTTTCAAGATAAGGCGAAGCACCGAGGTTGCGCATGAGCGTGGAGACCCGCGCGTTCGACTGGGCATAGCCGGTGACGTTGACCTTCGGACCCTGCTGGCGAATCCCCTTCAGGTAGACGCCTTCGGGCAGCTGGCGCAGCAGCTGGTCGAGGAGCTGGACCGGCTCCGAGCGGTTGCTCTGGAGGCCTTCGACGACCTGTTTCTTCGCCAGCAGCGAGGCGGTTTCCTCGCGGATCTTGCGGATCTCCTCGATCTGGGTGTCCAGCTTGGCGGTTTCGCCCTTCATGTAGGCGACGTTCGCCTGCTGCTGGGTGACCTGCTGGTCGAGGAAAAGCCATACCGCGCCCGCGACGAGCAGCGCGATCACCAGCGAGATGCCCGCCAGGACGCCGAATTGCTGCTGGCGGCGCTTGCGAGCTTCCTCGCGGTGAGGAAGTAGGTTGACGCGGATCATGACGGGTCGAACCTCCGCATCGCCAGACCGCAGGCGACCATCAGCGAAGGTGCGTCGATGGTCAACTGGCGCGGCTTGATCTTGGAGGACAAGGCCATGTTCGCGAACGGGTTCGCGACCACGGTGTGCACCTGGGTGCGCTGGGCCACCATTTCCTCGAGGCCGTCGAGCATCGCGCAGCCCCCGGTCAGGAGGATGTGGTCCACCTTGTTGAACTGGGTGGAGGTGAAGAAGAACTGCAGGGCGCGCTGGATTTCCAGCACGATCTTCTCGTTGAAGGGCTGCAGGACGTCAGGGCCGAAGTTTTCCGGCAGGTTGCCGACGCGCTTGGCCGCTTCGGCCTCTTCGGGGGGCATGTCGAACTGGCGCGCGATGTCCTGGGTCAGCAGGTTGCCGCCGATCTGCTGCTCACGCGTATATACGGTCTGTCCGTTGTGGACCACGGTCACGCGGGTGACGGTTGCGCCGATGTCGACGATCACGGTGACGTCGCCTTCGGAGATTCCGGAGCTGCCCCCGCAGATGAGCTCGAAGGCCGTCTGGGAGGCGTAGGACTCCACATCCATCACCACGGTCTTCAGTCCGGCGGCTTCCGCGGCGGCGACGCGGTCCTCGATCTTTTCCTTGCGGGATGCGGCGATCAGCACCTCGACCTCATCTTCGCCGGACGGGGCGGGGCCGAGCACCTGGAAGTCGAGGTTGACCTCGTCCAGGGAGAAAGGAATGTATTGGTTGGCCTCGCCCTGGACCTGGACTTCCATGTCCTCTTCACGCTGGTTGCCGGGCAGGATCACCTTCTTGGTGATGACCGCGGCGGCCGGCAGGGCGAGGGCGATGTTCCGGATGCGGGAACCGAGGGCCTTGTGGGCGCGCTTCAGCGCTTCCCCGGCCGCTTCGATGTTGGCGATGTTCCCGTCGACCACGGTGTCCTTGGGAAGCGGCTCGATCGCGTACCGCTCGACGCGGTAAACGTTACGGCCCGCTTCCGCGATTTCCACCAGCTTGACCGAAGACGAGCTGATGTCGCAACCCACCAGGGGCGGCGCTTTCGCTTTCAGGAAGTCGAACTGGGCGGCTAATTTTTCTTTAAGCATGGTGGAGGTTTAGCACCCAAACGGAGAATCTACTTTAGATGCTAGCAACAAGTCCTAGGCCTGTAAAGCATTTTGTAGGCAAGGCCCTACAGTGACCATCCGACTATAATGACGGCGGTAAATTGAACCTGCGCATGGCGGCGCGGCCTCACGAGCCGAACATGGTCGCCCAATCTTTCCGATGACCTCCCGATGGTGGTTCTATCCCGGCCTCATAGCTGTCTCTCTGGTCCTCGTGGCCGCAGGGGTGGCTGCGCTGACTATGGTCCTGTTGTGGCCGAATCTGCCGAGCCTGGAAGTCCTTACTGACTACCGGCCCAAGATTCCGCTGCGGATCTACAGTGCCGAGGGTGAGCTGATCGGCGAATTCGGCGAAGAGAAGCGCGCCGTCGTCAAGATCCAGGACGTGCCCCAGGTGATGAAGGCCGCCATCCTCGCGGCGGAGGATGATCGCTTCTACCAGCACGGCGGGGTGGACTACGCCGGTGTCGCCCGCGCGGCGGTGGCCAACCTGCAGGGTCGTCGCGAGGGCGCCAGCACCATCACGATGCAGGTCGCCCGGACGTTTTTCCTGACGCGCGAAAAGACCCTCGCCCGCAAGCTTTCGGAAGTCCTGCTCGCATTCAAGATCGAGGCGAATCTGAGCAAGGACCAGATCCTCGAGCTTTATATCAACCAGATCTTCCTGGGCCAGCGCGCATATGGGTTCCAATCCGCCGCAAACGTGTACTTCGGCAAGATCCTGGCCGACCTGACGCCCGCAGAAGCGGCGATGCTTGCGGGCTTGCCGCAGGCGCCCTCCCGCCAGAACCCGTTCGTGAACGCCAAGCGCGCGCAGGAGCGCCAGCAATACGTGTTGCGCCGCATGCAGGAGGTCGGCTGGCTGGCGCCCGACCTATATAAGAAGGCGGTCGCCGAAACGTTGCGGCTCAACCCCAACCGGAGCGAAACCTTCGCATTCCGCGCCGATTACGTGGCCGAAATGGCGCGCGCGGCGATTGTCGAGCAATACGGCGACCCGGCGTACGTGAGCGGCCTGAGGGTCTACACCACCGTTCGGCGCAAGGACCAGGAAGCGTCCAACAGCGGGTTGCGGCAGGGCATTTTCGAATACGACCGCCGCCATGGTTACCGCGGGCCCGAGGGACAGGTGAACCTGCCGTCGGGGGCCGGCGAGGTCGACGAGGCGGTGGACGAGGCTCTCCAGGATCGCGAGGTCCTGGGCGACTTGGTGCCTGCCGTGGTCCTCGAGTCGAGCGCCAGGGAGGTCAAGGCGGCTCTGCGGCGCGGTGAGGAAGTTTCGGTGACGGGCGAGGGCCTGAAGTTCGTCGCCCGCGCCCTGGTGGAGCGCAACCCGGACCGCGCGATCCGGCGCGGGTCGATCATTCGCCTGCTGCCTGGGGAAAAGGGCGGCTGGAGCATCGCGCAGCTTCCCAGAGTCGAGGCCGCGCTGGTCGCGATCGACCCCGCGAATGGCGCGATCCTCAGCCTTTCCGGCGGGTTCGATTTCAGCGCCAACAAGTTCAACCATGCGACCCAGGCGTGGCGCCAGCCCGGCTCGAGCTTCAAGCCCTTCATTTATTCCGCCGCTCTGGAAAAGGGATTCACCCCGGCCACGGTGCTGAACGACGCGCCGTTTGTCATCGAGGCGGCGAAAACGGGCGGCCAGCTCTGGGAGCCGAAGAACTACGACGCCAAATACGAAGGCCCCATGCGGCTGCGCACGGCGCTGGCCAAGTCCAAGAACATGGTTTCCATCCGCCTGCTGCAGGCGATCGGACCGCACTATGCCCAGGACTACATCCAGCGCTTCGGCTTCGATCCCAAGATGCACCCGGCCTACCTCACGATGGCGCTGGGCGCCGGCTCGGCCACGCCGCTGCAGATGGCATCGGCCTACGCGGTCTTCGCCAACGGGGGCTACCGGGTCAAGCCCTGGTTCATATCGCGTGTCGAGGACAATCGCGGGCAGACCCTGTACGCCGCGAAACCCGAAACCGCGGGGGTCGACGCCGAGCGTGTGCTCGATGAACGCAACGCCTTCCTCATGACGACAATGATGCGCGATGTGGTTCGCTACGGGACTGCGGCCAAGGCCATGTCACTCGGACGCCAGGACCTGGCGGGCAAGACCGGGACCACCAATGACCACATCGATGCCTGGTTCACCGGCTACATGGGCCGCCTGGCCGCGGTGGCGTGGATCGGCTTCGATACACCCACGAACCTGGGCACAAACGAGACCGGCGGCGCGGCGGCATTGCCGATCTGGATGTATTACGCCGCGAAGGTCCTGAAGGGTGTCCCGGAAACCGAATTCGCCCCACCGTCGGGCATTGTTGCGGTCAACATCAATCCGGCCACCGGATTGCGCGAGCCAGGCGGCGCCAGCAAGACCACGGAGTTTTTCTACCAGGAGTCGCAGCCCCCGGTGGGTGACGAAGGGTCCTTCGCGCGTGACGCAGCCCGTCCGCCGGAGGAAGTCAGGAACCAGATCTTCTAGGCGAGCGATGAGCAAGTCCCGTTCGCGGCGCGGCCAGAACCTGCGCCTTCATGTGGCATACCTCGCCGCGCGCCTGATGGCGGAAGAAGGCGTGCCCGACTACGCCACCGCCAAGCAGAAGGCCGCGCGCCAGGCGGGATTGGGTGATGCCGCGGTCCTGCCCGACAACGGCGAAATCGAGGAGGCGCTGCGCGAGTACCAGGGGCTCTACCAGAGCGAGGAGCAGCCGGCGCACCTGCGCTACCTGCGCGAGATCGCGGTCAAGGTGATGCGCGAGTTCGAGGACTACCGTCCGGTACTGGTGGGCTCCGTGCTCAACGGCACGGCCGGGCAACACTCGGACGTGAACCTGCAGTTTTTCACCGACGACGCCAAGGCGCTGACCATGTTCCTGCTCAACCGCCGCTATCGATTCGAGGAGGGAACGCGCAGCGTGCGCCGCGCGGGTCGCCTCGACGACGTGCCGCAGATCACCCTTGCGGTCGAGGACGCCAACGTCACGATCACGGTGCTGGACCCGGGTGACGAGCGTTCGAGCGCCCGCCCCCGTCCCGACATGGAGCCGCAGCGTGCCCGGCTGGCGGAAGTCGAGGCGCTGCTGGCCGCTAGCGCCTAGCCAGCACCTTCGCGGCGTCGAGGGCGAAATATGTCAGCACCGCGTCGGCGCCCGCGCGCCGGAAGGCCAGTAGCGATTCCATCATGACCGCCTCGCCGTCGAGCCAGCCGCGTTCGGCGGCGCCCTTGAGCATCGCGTATTCACCACTGACCTGATAGACGAACGTCGGGACGCCGAAGCGCTCCTTCACGCGGCGAACGATGTCCAGGTACGGCATGCCCGGCTTGACCATGACGAAGTCGGCGCCTTCCTCGAGGTCCAGGGCCACCTCGTTGAGGGCCTCGTCGGAATTGCCCGGGTCCATCTGGTAGGTCTTCTTGTCGCCCTGGCCGAGGTTGCCGCCTGAACCCACCGCGTCGCGGAACGGGCCATAAAACGCGCTCGCATATTTGGCGGAGTAGGCCAGGATCCGGGTATGGATGAACTCGTTTTCGTCGAGCGCTTCTCGAAGCGCGCCGATGCGCCCGTCCATCATGTCGGAGGGGGCCACGATATCGACCCCGGCCTCGGCGTGAGCCAGTGCTTGCTTCTGTAGCACCACCAGGGTTTCGTCGTTGACCACATAACCGTGATCGTCGATCAGGCCGTCCTGGCCATGGATCGTATAGGGATCCAAAGCGATGTCAGTAATCACTCCCATCTCGGGGAAGCGCCGCTTCAGCTCGCGGACCGCCCTTGGCACCAAGCCCTTTGAATTAAAAGCCTCTTCAGCAGCGGCCGTTTTGAGGTGTGAATCGATCACGGGGAACAGGGCGATCGCCGGAACGCCGAGGGTGAGTGCTTGCTCGACGATGGGAAAGAGGTCTTCCACATTGCGCCGGAAGACCCCGGGCATGGAAGCAACGGGCTGCGCGGCTGCCGAACCATCCAGGACAAACACCGGCAGGATGAGGTCGTCGGCGCACAGGCGCGATTCGCGCACCAGGCGCCTGGAAAAGTCGTGCCGCCGGTTGCGGCGCATGCGGCGTTCAGGGAATCGACCGAGGTTCGGCATCATGTTCCGGGCGCGAAAAAAGGTGGGAACTTTAGCATTCGTGGTGGCTCCTATCCTATGAAGGGTACGCACCCTTCCCCGCTTCACCTCCCTGAGCGGGCGCCTTAATCCCAATTAAGGCATTTTTGGCCCCGCCTTTACTCCCCTTTAGGCGGGGCTTTGTTTTTTCCGCTCGCCAGGCGTGATAACACCCTCGCGGCTTCCTCGATCCCCTCACTTTTGAGGCTGGAGAAAAGCTGCACGCTCGCGCCCGGATATACGCCGGCGAGCTCCCTGCGAACCGCGGCCAGCGTGCGCTGGGCGGCCTGCTTGGACAACTTGTCCGACTTGGTGAGCAGCACGTGTGCGTGCCGCCCCGCGGTCTTCAGCCATTGCAGCAGCGTGAGGTCGAGCTCCTTCATCGGGTGGCGGGAATCCATGACCACAACCACCGCGGCCAGCGAGGCGCGCTCCGATATGTAGGTACCCACCAGCGTCTGCCAATGGCGCCGCACCTCACCCGGCACCCCGGCATAGCCGTACCCCGGCAGGTCGACCAGGAAGGCGTTTTTGCCAAGCGTGAAGAAATTGATGAGCTGGGTCCTTCCAGGCGTCTTGCTCACGAACGCGAGGCGCCGCTGGCCCGCAAGGGTATTGATCGCGCTGGACTTGCCCGCATTCGAGCGTCCCGCGAATGCGATTTCGGGCGCACCGGGGGGCGGGAGCAGGTTGGGATCGTGCACCGACATCGAATAGGCGGCTTTCGCGAGGGGAAAGCGCGATTCCGACGACCTGCCGGTGGGCGCTGGGCTCCCGGCTACGGTAAAATTCCCGGGCTTCGATTTCCCCTTTTCATCTTTCTTCTTGTCTTCGCGAGGTTTCTGAATGCGCGTCCTCACGGGTTTTGCCGGGCTCATGGCGCTAGTCTACGCAACCATCGCCCCCGCTGCGGCGCCGGCTGCCGCCTCCCCTGATGTGGCGCGAGGCAAGCAGATCGCGGGCACCGTGTGCGCCGCCTGCCACGGAGCCGATGGCAACAGCACCATTCCCGCCAACCCCATGCTGGCCGGGCAACACGGCGATTACATCGCGCTGCAGCTGGCCGCGTTCAAGTCCGGCGCGCGTCCCAGCCCGATCATGCAGGGCATGGCCGCGGCGCTCACGCCCGAGGACATGCGCAACGTGGGTGCCTATTTCGAGCAGCAGAAGCCGGCCGGACAACTGGCGCGCGACAAGGCCGCCGTCACCCGCGGCCAGACGATCTGGCGCTCGGGCATCAAGGCCAATGGTGTCCCGGCGTGTGCGGGTTGCCACGGCGCCGGCGGGCACGGAATCCCCGCGCAGTACCCCCGCCTGGCCGGCCAATACGCGGATCTGACCCTGGGCTGGCTCAAGGCCTACTCGTCGGGTGCACGGCCCCACGCGGTCATGGGCCTGATCGCCGCCAAACTCGGCGACGGCGACATGAAGGCGGTATCGGAATACGCGGCCGGGTTGCGCTAGGCCGCTGGCGCACGCGCCTTGAACACGCGGTTCTTGCCGAGGCGCTTGGCTTCGTAGAGGGCTGCGTCGGCGCTGCGTTGCAGCGACTGCGCATCGTTGCCGTGTTCCCCGAAGTGACTCACGCCAACACTCGCCCCCAGCGTCGCGACGTGTTTGCCCAGCGGGAACGGCGCCAACATCGCCTCGCGAAGTTTCTCGGCCACCAGCAGCGCCCCTTCGCTTGTCGTCTCCGGCAGGATCGCCAGGAACTCGTCGCCGCCCCAGCGCCCCACGGTATCCGAGGCACGCATGCAGCCGCGGGCACGCTCGGCCACCAGCGCCAGCAACCTGTCGCCGGCCGCGTGGCCCCACGTGTCGTTTACATGTTTGAACCCGTCGAGGTCGAACAGCAGCAGCGCGAAACCCCGCTCGGCGCGCAGGGCGCGCGTCACCTCGCGCTCGAGCAGGTCGTTCAGCAGCGCGCGATTGGGCAGCCCGGTCAGCATGTCGTAGTGGGCCAGGTGCTCGATGCGGCGGGTCGCCGCCCGCTCGCGCGCCTTCGCCCATCGGTAGAAGCCGAACAGCCCGACCAGCACCAGCAACGACCCGGCAAGGAGCCAGGAAACATACGTGCGCAGGTTTTCAGCCACGCGCAGTTGCGCCAGCATCCGGTCGTTGATGGCCGCGCGCTGCGCCGCGAGCATGCCCTGCAGGGCGGAAGCCACATCGGCCGCGACCTGCTGGGCCTCCAGCGCCGCGACCTTCGCCGCTTCCGGCCCACGCGTGGCGTGCGCGGTGACGACCGATCGAGCCTGCACGCCCAGCAACCGCGCCGAGCGCGCGAGCTCGCCGAAGACCGGGCGGTTCACGCGCGCCGGGTTCTGGGATAGATAGTCGAGTTCGGCGTCGATCTCCACCACGCGGCGCTCGATGGCCTGGGCCGCGGCGCGGGCATTCGTGAGGGAGACGAGGCGCGCCGACTCGGCGAGATCGGTCACCTCGACGCGCAAGCTCTCCAGGCTGTCCTTGACCTGCAGGCTCGCGATGAGCTCGCGATGCAGCGAGGCCTCGCGGTCCAGCTCGATCATCGCGAGACCGGCCAGCGCGACGATCGTCAGCGCCGCGATCGCGAGGCCGCTGCCCGCAAGGCGCTCAGCCGACGGCAGCATGCGCGCGGTTCAGGCCGTCTTTGACAGCGCGAAGGACGCGCGCGCGGCGGTGAGGGTTGCCTCGACCTCCGCGCTGCCGTGGACCGAAGACACGAAGCCCGCCTCGTACGCCGAAGGCGCGAGGTAGACGCCGCGTTCGAGCATCGCGTGGAAGAATCGATTGAAGGCGGCCTTGTCGCACTGCATCACCTCGGCGAACGTCCGTGGCGCGGATTCGCGGAAGAAAAGGCCGAACATCCCGCCCGCGCTTGCGGTGCTGACGTCCACGCCCGCGGCCTTTGCTTCGCGCGCCAGGCCGTCGCACAGGGCACGCGTGACCTGCGACAAGCGGTCGAAGAATCCCGGCGCGAGGACCTTTCGCAGGGTGGCCAGACCCGCGCTGACCGCAACCGGGTTGCCCGAAAGCGTGCCGGCCTGGTAGACCGGGCCGAGCGGGGCGAGCTTCGCCATGACATCGCGCCGCCCACCGAAGGCGCCTACCGGCATGCCGCCGCCGATCACCTTGCCCAGGGTGGTGAGGTCCGGCGTGACGCCGAAGATTCCCTGGGCGCCCTGTGGGCCGACGCGGAATCCGGTCATCACCTCGTCGAACATCAGCAACGCGCCGTGTGTGGTGCAAAGAGCGCGCAGGGTGTCGACGAATTCCTGCGTCGGCCGGATGAAGTTCATGTTGCCGGCGATCGGCTCGAGCACCACCGCCGCGATGTCGCCGCCAAAACGCGCGAATGCATCGGTCGCCTGCTGCGGATCGTTGTAGTCCAGGACCAGCGTGTGCGCGGTGAATTCCGCCGGCACACCCGCCGAGGTGGGATTGCCGAAGGTGAGCGCGCCCGAACCCGCCTTCACCAGCAGGAAGTCGCTGTGGCCGTGGTAGCAGCCTTCGAACTTCACGACCACCCTGCGGTTGGTGAATCCGCGCGCCAGCCGCAACGCGCTCATCACGGCCTCGGTGCCCGAGCTGACGAGGCGCACCTGCTCCATCGACGGCAGGGCGGTGGTGAGGACTTCGGCCATCTCGAGCTCGAGGGCGGTGGGTGCGCCGAACGAAAGGCCACGCGCCGCCGCCTGCGTGAGCGCCGCCAGCACGTCGGCATCGGCATGGCCCAGGATCAGTGGGCCCCAGGAGCCGACATAGTCGATGTACCGGCGGCCGTCTTCGTCGGTGAGGTGCGCGCCGCGGCCCTCGCGGAAGAAAATCGGTGTGCCACCCACGCCACCGAAGGCGCGCACGGGCGAGTTGACCCCGCCGGGGATCAGTTGGCGGGAACGTTCAAACAGGTCGCGGCTGCGTTCGTACATCGGGAATTCCGGAAGTTGGGGTTTCGAACAGGCGCGCGAAGCCGCGCGCCGCCGAGGATACGTCATCGGCACCAAAAAGCGCGCTGATCACGGCCAGCATGTCCGCGCCGGCGGCAACAACCGGCGCCGCATTCGAGGGTGTGATGCCGCCGATGGCGGCGACGGGAAGGCTGCCCGCCGCGCGGACATGC
>Ga0163153_10001891_pt1 | contig 32006 bp, 21 predicted proteins | sample OliLakLV19MP6IB1_FD_148629 | JGI IMG/M metagenome (GOLD analysis project Ga0163153, IMG submission 148629) | Freshwater microbial mat bacterial communities from Lake Vanda, McMurdo Dry Valleys, Antarctica - Oligotrophic Lake LV.19.MP6.IB-1 | ecosystem: Environmental > Aquatic > Freshwater >...
GCAGAGAAGCAGGGCATCGCGACGACGACGGTGAAAGTAGAGTTCGCCGACGTCGACCGGGCGATCCTCGACGGCGAGACCGAGGGGTTCGCCAAGGCGATCTTGAAGCAGGGAAGCGATCAGATCCTCGGCATGACGATCGTCGCGCCGCACGCCGGCGACATGATCGGCGAAGCGGTATTGGCGATGCGCAACGAGATCGGACTCGGCAAATTCGCCGAGACGATCCACCCTTATCCGACCCAAGCCGAGGCGCTGCGCAAGCTCGGCGACGCGTACAACAAGACCCGGCTCACCCCGACAGTGAAGAAAATCTTCAACGCGCTGATGGCGTGGCAGCGGTGACGGCGCCCGCGACCCCCGTCGTTCCCGCGGACGCGGGAACCCAACCCCGCGACCTCCACCACCCACCCGCGCAGCCGCCACCAACCCCTGGGTCCCCGCTCCCCGCTTCCGCGAGGGCGACGGGAGCTGTGATGAGGAACGCAGACTATAGCCTCCAGTCTGAAGCCTTCCCTGGGACCGCGGGCGTCCCGCCCGCAGTCCTGGTACCAGCACACCGAGCCGCGCTCCGCTGCGGACCGTACAGCTCGACGAAGCGCCCCAATCACCGCATCAAGTTCGGGGTGCCCACGAAACCGGGGCAATTCCAAACCTCCCCCTGACCCCCTCCTTCGCAAGGAGGGGGATTTCAAGCCGGGTCTTCCCGCTCAGACCAACCAATCCTGATCCGTCCGCGTTTACGAAGGGGGGACGACAAGGGGACGCAGTAGCGATTCCAACGAATCGACGAATCGATAGAATCGTTACTGCGTCCCGGATGCCCGCCCGCCGCATTCCCGCTGCAGAATCCCCAACTCGGCGGGAGTGCCGCTCGCCACCTTGAATTGCCGCGTGCCGTCGTCTACGTAGCTAGCCCATGGCAGATACGTATTCTGTATCGGAGGCGCAGAGCCAACTTCCGGGCCTGCTCCGGCGCGCCGAGTCGGGGGAGACGATCGGCATTCGGCGGCGCGAAGAGACGGTTGCCTTCCTCGTGTCACGCGAGCGCATGGAGGCGATCGTCGAAACGATCGAGATTCTCGCCAACCCACAAGCGCGTGAAACGCTCGACCGCCATCGCGCTGGGCAGCTGCGCTTCTCCGCAATCTCCGCGCTCGACGACGAGGAATGAGAGTCCGGGCTTCGGAGCAGGTCGTCGACTTCGTTCGGCGACTCGCGCCCGAACCGCGGCGACGGGTGCGCGATGCCCTGCGCGACCTCGCCCGCGGCAACGGCGACATCAGACCTCTCGAGGCGCCCCTCGACGGGTACTATCGCTTGCGCACCGGCAACTTCCGGATCCTGTTCACCTACGCTACCCCCAAACGAATCGACTGCGTCTTCGCCGAACGCCGGGCACTGGTCTACGAAGTATTCTCGGCTGCCGTTGCCGAAAGACTACGCGGTAAATCCAAGTAGTGACGGATACAGAAGCCTTCCACAGGACACTCTCGTACAGCGACGCTGCAAGGAAGAACTTCCAAGAGAACTTCCAAAGAGAACTTCCAAGACACCCATCTTCAACCACTCGACAATGCGCGAGAATCGAAGCGCCGGGCAACGCTCGGGCGCGCCGAACCGGCCGACCCAAGAGGCCCGAACCGGTATCGGGGCGGACGACGACTTGATCAGGTGCCTCGCCGAATCGCCCTTGCTCGGGCTCGAACCCCGGCAGCCACGTCAGCGCCGCCGACGCCAACGGCTGCGGCGGCTCCACCTCGAGGCCCAGGTGCCCGAGGATCCCGTGTGCTCCGTGAGTCCCTGGTACCAGCACACCGAGCCGCGCTCCAAGCTCGCCGGTGCGGGCGGGACGCCCGCGGTCCCAGGGAAGGGCCTACGCTGCGACACAACGGGCGCCACGGATTGCCTCAGTCTCCTGCGCCTGCAGCGAGACATCGAGCGCTTCTGCGGGAAGCCCCAGTTCGACTTCGGCGTCTCCGGGCCGAACGTCTTCCCCCAGCTCGGCCCGACAACTGCGTGCTCGCGGTGGCTCTGCCGAAATCCGCGAAGTCGCGGCCGCGGCGGATCGAGGTGCAGGCAAGCTGAACAGGCGCGGGCGCGCGCGTCAGTCGCGTGGCGTGCTGCCGTCGCTGTGATAACGGGAGAACTCCTCGAGGAACGACAGCGACTCCATCGAGCGCATGCGATCGAGAAAGACCTTGCCGAACAGGTGATCGCACTCGTGTTGGACCACGCGGGCGTGGAAGTCGCGCGCGACGAAGTGGAGCTTCTTGCCAGCGCGGTCGTAGGCCTCGACGCGCACACTGGTGTAGCGCGGCACCCGGCCGCGCAGGCCGGGAACGCTCAGGCAACCCTCCCAGTCATCGTCCATATGCAGCGTCGTCGGCGTGATCTGGGGATTGATCAGCACCGACAGCGGCACGTTGTCGGCGCCGGGGTAGCGGGGGTTGTCGGCGACTTCGAAGACCACCACCTGCTTGGAGACGTGCACCTGGGGAGCGGCGAGGCCGGCACCGTCGTATTCGACCATGGTCTCGATCAGATCGTCGACGAGGCGCTGGATGTCGGGCGAGGCGATCGCCTCGGGCGGCACCGGTTCGGCGACCTGGCGGAGCACCGGATGGCCCAGGCGGGCGACTTTGAGGACGCTCATGCTCGTTCGTCTAGCCGACGCGGCGCGGCGACGCCAGTCGTCGCGCGGACTCCAGGAGGGCGGGCGCGACGCCCGCGGTTCCAGGGACGGTTCCTCAGATTTCGTCGCGATCGCCTTCGCCGAAGTCGACTTCGTCGGCGGTGCGGTTCTCGAAGCGGGTGTACTCGTTCATGAACGTGAGCTTGACGGTTCCGACCGGGCCGTTGCGCTGCTTGGCGACGATCACTTCGGCCTCGCGCGGCTCGGCGTTGCTGTCGTAGACGATCGGCCGATAGAGGAAGGCGATGACGTCGGCGTCCTGCTCGATGGCGCCGGACTCACGCAGGTCGGCCATCATCGGGCGCTTGTCCGCGCGGGATTCGACCGCGCGGTTGAGCTGCGACAAGGCCATGACGGGGACGTGGAGTTCTTTGGCGAGCGCTTTTAGGGAACGCGAGATGCTGGAGATCTCCTGCTCGCGGTTGTCGTTGTTGTGGCCGCGCATGAGTTGGAGGTAGTCGACGACGATCAGGCTCAGGTTGGCGTTCGGCTCGCGTTTGATGCGGCGCGCCTTGGCGCGCAGTTCGAGCACGGACAGAGCCGGCGTATCGTCGATGAAGATCGGCGCCTTGGTGAGGCGATCGGCGGCACGGGCGAGCTTGGGCAGGTCGGTATGGCCCGAGAAGCCGGCGCGCACCTTCGACTGATCGACACGCGCCTCGGAGCAGAGCAGGCGGACGACCAGTTGTTCCTTCGACATTTCGAGCGAAAACATGGCGACGCCGTGATTACCGTCGACCGCGGCGTGCTGCACCACGTTGAGAGCGAAAGCGGTCTTCCCCATGCTCGGGCGGCCGGCGACGATGATCAGGTCGGATGGCTGCAGGCCGGCGAGAATGCGGTCGAGATCGGTAAAGCCGGAAGGCACGCCGGTGACGATCTCCTTGCGCTCGTAGAGCTGTTCGATCGCCTTCATCGAGTCGAACATGATCTCGCCGATGCGGAAGTAGCTGCGCTTCGACTTGTTCTCGGAAATCTCGAAGATCTTGTGTTCGGCCTCGTCGAGGAACTCGTCGACGTCGGCGGTCGACTCGTAGCCGCGGGTCACGATCTCCGTGGCGGTGTTGATCAGGCTGCGCAGGACGGACTTCTGGCGGACGATGCGCGCCCAGTAGCGGACGTTGGCCGCGGTGGCGGTCTTCTCGGTGAGTTCGGTGAGGTAGCTCGCGCCGCCGACGTCTTGGAGATCACCCCGATGGCGCAGCGCCTCGGCGAGGGTGATCAGGTCGATCGCCTCGCCCTTCTGGTGCAGGTCGACCATGGCGCGCATGATCTTGCGGTGCGCCTCGCGGTAGAAGTCGTCGCCGGTGAGGATCTCGAGCGCGGCGTCGATCGCCTCGTTGTCGAGGAGCACGGCGCCGAGGACCGACTCCTCGGCCTCGAGGTTCTGCGGCGGCAGCTTGCGCAGGCTTTGTTCCACCTGCTGGGCGGGATCGGCGTTGGGCATGCGAGCGGCGGACATGGGGCAGGGATCCTAGAGAAAGTGCGGGCGCCCGGGCAAGCGGCGCGGCGCGAAAGCTCGCGAGTAGGCGTATTTTTCGCGCTTTTTTTCCGCCGAATGGGGAACACGGTTTCCCGTGTCCGGGGTTTTCCTGCTAGTTTTTACCAATACCGAGGGAGTGCCGTGAGCCAAAGAGAGTTGATCAGTCGCGCCAACGCCGCCTATTTGGAGCAAATCTACGCAGAGTACGTGCGCGATCCCCTCTCCGTGGACAAGAAGTGGGCGCAGTATTTCACCGCGCTCGACGCGGTTTCGGGCAATGGCAGCCAGCATAGCCACCATAGCCCCATCGAATACACGCTGACGCGGGTGAGCACGCGGCCCGAGCGCAACATCGGCGTTTTCGACCTGATCCACTCGTACCGCGGCTTCGGGCACCTGGTCGCCCGCCTCGATCCGCTCGGCCGCAACACCGACTTCCATCCCTACCTCGACCCCGCCGAGTTCGGCTTCGACGCGAGCGACCTTGAGCGCGTCGTCGAGTGTCCGACCTTCAAGAACTGCACCCAGGCGAAACTGAGCGACCTGATCGACCTGCTCAAGCTGACCTACTGCGACAGCCTCGGCGTCGAGTACATGGAGATCTTCGACAAGGAAAAGCGCAGCTGGTTGCAGGGCCGGATGGAGCCGGACCTGAACAAGCCGAGCCTCAGCGTCGCCGATCGGCAGTTCATCCACCAGCGGCTGACGTGCGCCGAAAGCTTCGAGCAGTACGTGCACACCAAGTTCGTCGGCCAGAAGCGTTTCTCGCTCGAAGGTGGCGAGTCGCTCATCCCGCTGCTCGACTTCATGATCGAAGCCGGGGCTGACATCGGCGTGGAGGAAGTGGTCGTCGGCATGGCGCACCGCGGCCGCCTCAATGTGCTCGCTCACGTGCTCAACAAGCCGTACCACCTCATTTTTTCAGAATTCGAAGGCGCCTTTCTGCCTGCGGACATCCAAGGCGACGGCGACGTCAAGTACCACCTCGGATACTCTCACAACCAGACGACCCGCGCCGGCCAGTCCGTACACCTGTCGCTCGCTTCGAATCCGAGCCACCTCGAAGCGGTCAACCCGGTCGTCCAGGGAATCGTTCGCGCCAAGCAGAACCGCCTCGGCGACTTCGAGCGCGCCCGCGTCGTGCCGATCCTCATCCACGGCGACGCCTCGTTCACCGGCCAAGGCATCGTCTCCGAGACCCTCGCGCTGTCCGAACTCGACGCCTACCGCACCGGCGGCACGATCCACATCATCATCAACAACCAGATCGGCTTCACCACCTCGCCGAAGGACTACCGCTTCACGCGCTACCCGAGCGATACGGCGAAGGAGATTCAGGCCCCCGTCTTCCATGTCAACGGCGACGACCCCGAAGCGGCTGTGCAGGCCGCGCGGCTCGCCGTCGCGTACCGCGACCGCTTCAAAGCCGACGTCATCATCGATCTCGTCTGTTACCGGCGCCACGGACACAACGAGGCCGACGACCCGACCTTCACCCAGCCGGTGCTCTACGAGAAGATCCGCGCCCACAAGACGTCGCGCGAACTCTACGAAGAGCAGCTACTCGCCGACGGCGATACGACGAACGCCGAGATCGACGCTTTCAAGCAATCGCTGCGCAAGCAGTTCGACGAGGAACTCAACTACGCCCGTGACTTCCTGCCGCGGCAGCGGGTCCAGGCGTTGGGGGGCTGGTGGAAGTCGATGCACTGGGCGGGTACCGACTGGGGCGCAGACACCAAGCTGCCGTTGCAGACGCTCGAGCGGATCGTCGACGGCGTGCTGACCGTGCCCCAGGGTTTCACCATCCACCCGAAGGTCGCCAAGATCCTGGCCGAGCGCGCCAAGATGATTCAACCCGGCGGCCGCCTCGATTGGGCGTGCGCGGAGATGCTCGCCGTCGGCTCGATCCTGCTCGAAGGCCACCGCGTCCGCCTCGCCGGCCAAGACAGCGGCCGCGGCACCTTCAGCCACCGCCACGCCGCGCTCACCGACATTCGCACCAGCCAACGGCACGTGTCGCTCGACCACCTGAGCTCGGACCAGGGTCGCTTCGTGCTCATCGACACCATGCTTTCGGAGGCAGCAGTCCTCGGATTCGAATACGGCTTCAGCACCGCCGACCCCGACAATCTCGTCATCTGGGAGGCGCAATTCGGCGACTTCGCCAACGGCGCGCAGGTGATCATCGACCAGTTCATCGTCTCCGGTGAATCGAAGTGGCAGCGCATGAGCGGCTTGGTGATGTTGCTACCGCACGGCTACGAAGGCCAGGGGCCGGAGCACTCGAGCGCGCGGCTCGAGCGCTTCCTGCAAATGTGCGCCGATAACAACCTGCAGGTCTGCAACTTGACGACGCCGGCGCAGTACTTCCACGCGATCCGCCGACAGATCCACCGCGAGTTCCGCAAGCCGCTCATCGTCATGACCCCGAAGAGCCTGCTGCGCAACAAGCTCTGCACCTCGGACGTCGCCGAGTTGACCGAGGGCACCTTCCAACCCGTGCTCGACGAGACCGAACACCTCGATCGCAACGCGGTCCAACGGCTGCTCTTCTGCACCGGCAAGATCTACTTCGAACTGCTGACGACGCGCAGCGACTGCGACATCACCAACGTCGCCATCGTCCGCGTCGAGCAACTCTACCCCTTTCCCGCCGACGAACTCACCCGCGTGATCGCAACCTTTCCGAACGCGACCGAAGCATTCTGGGTCCAGGAAGAGCCGGCCAACATGGGCGCGTGGAGCGACATCGAACGCCGCTTCCGCAGCGTCCTTCCCGAGCGCATTCCGTTCCTCGCCTACGCCGGCAGGCGCGCCGCCGCCAGCCCGGCGACCGGCAACTACAAGCTGCATCGCCGCGAGGGCGAGAGCCTCATCGACTACGCACTGAGGAAGCCGTATGCCCGTTGATGTCCGCATCCCCACCCTCGGCGAATCGGTCAGCGAAGGCGTCATCGTCCGCTGGATCAAGCAGGACGGCGAAGCCGTCGCCGTCGACGATCCGCTGCTCGAACTCGAGACCGACAAGGCGAGCGTCGAGATTCCCGCGCAAACCGCCGGTGTTCTCCGCGTCGTTAGCCAGGAAGGCGAGACCGTCGCCGTCGGCGACGTCGTCGCACGGATCGACGGCGACGCCACCGCCGCGGATCGTGCTCCCGCCAACGCCGCAAGCGCTGCGCCGGCAGCGACAAGCGCGAGTACGAGCGACGACGCGGAGCAACCCCTCAGCCCAGCGGTCCGCCGGCTGGTCGAAGAGCACCGCCTCGACGCGAGCAAACTCACGGGCACCGGCAAGGGCGGACGCTTGACCAAGGCGGATGTACTCGCACACGTCGAGCAGACGAGCGCCACGCCCCATGCGGTCGAACCCGTCGAGCCGGCGGCTCGACCCGCGCCAGCACCCGCGCCGGAAACCCCCACCGCACCCGTCCCCACCCGGCGCCCGGCGCCGCGCCCGATTGCCGATGACGATGCGCCCGCGAGCGAACGGGTGCCGATGTCGCGCCTGCGTTTGCGCATCGCCGAACGCCTGGTACAGGCCCAACACGTCGCTGCCATCCTGACCACCTTCAACGAGGTCGACATGAGCGCGGTGATGGCGCTGCGCAAGCAATACAAGGATCTCTTCGCCGAAACCCATGGGGTATCGCTCGGCTTCATGTCGTTCTTCGCGCGCGCCTGCGTCGCCGCGGTCAACGATATCCCGGTCGTCAACGCCCAGATCGACGGCACCGACATCGTCTACAACCGCAACGTCAACCTCGGCGTCGCCGTCGCCTCGCCGCGCGGACTCGTCGTCCCCGTCGTCCGCGGCGCCGAGCAACTCTCGCTGGCACAGATCGAGGATGAGATCGCGCGCATGGCCACCCTCGCCCGCGACAACAAGCTCAGCCCCGACGATCTCACCGGCGGCACGTTCACGATCAGCAATGGCGGCGTTTTCGGCTCGCTGTTGTCGACACCGATCCTCAACCCGCCACAGAGCGCCATCCTCGGCATGCACAAGATCGAGAAGCGCCCTGTCGTCGTCGGCGACGAGATCGTCGTCCGGCCGATGATGTACCTCGCGCTCTCCTACGACCACCGCCTGATCGACGGCGAGCAGGCCGTCCGCTTCCTGGTGAAGGTCAAAGAGCGCCTCGAGGACCCGGCCCGCCTCCTGCTCGGTGTCTGAATCGCGCCGATGGCAAAAACCGATAAAGACACGGCTTCGTCGCAGGGCCCATTCGATCTGATCGTCATCGGCGCCGGACCCGGCGGCTACGTCGCCGCGATCCGCGCGGCGCAGTTGGGGATGCGCGTCGCCTGCGTCGAAAAGGACAAGCCCCTCGGTGGCACCTGCCTCAACGTCGGCTGCATCCCGAGCAAGGCGCTGCTCGATTCGAGCGAACGCTTCGAGGCGCTTTCCCATCTCGGCGCCCACGGCATCGAAGTCGGCACGATCAAACTCGACCTCGGCAAGATGTTGGCCCGCAAGGACAAGGTCGTGAAGACCCTGACCCAGGGCATCAAGGGCCTGTTTCGCAAGCACGCGATCGAGCGCATCGAGGGCACGGGACGCATCGTCGCGCCCGGGCGGGTCGCCGTCGCTGGCAGCGACGGGTCGCACGAATTCGCGGCCAAACACATTCTCATCGCTACCGGCAGCGTCCCCATTGAACTGGACGACCTGCCGTTCGACGGCAAGCGTGTGCTGTCGTCGACCGAAGCCCTCTGCCTGAGCGAGGTTCCGCGGCGCCTGCTGGTCGTCGGCGCCGGGGCGATCGGCCTCGAACTCGGCTCAGTGTGGAAACGGCTCGGTGCCGAGGTGCACGTCGTCGAGTTCCTGGACCGCATCGTCGCGGGCATGGATGTCGAGGCGGGCAAGGTGCTGCACAAGGCGCTCGAGAAGCAGGGGCTGACCTTCGCGCTGAAGACGACGGCCAAGGGCATGACGACCACGGCCGACCAACTCCTGGTCGAGTTGGAAAGCGGCGGCGCGACCACCGTGCACGAGTGTGACCTCGTGTTGGTGGCTGTAGGCCGGCGCCCGTTCGTCGCCGGTCTCGGCTTGGAGGACGTCGGGGTGGAGCTCGACGCGCGCGGCCGGGTGCAGGTGGACGAGCACTATCGCACCAACGTGGCGGGCATCTACGCGATCGGCGACGTGATCGCGGGGCCGATGCTGGCGCACAAAGCCGAGGAAGAGGGCATCGCCGCGGTCGAGCGCATCGCCGGCCATGCCGGGCACGTCAACTACGACGCGATCCCGAACGTCGTCTACACCGCCCCCGAGTTGGCGAGCGTCGGCATGACCGAAGAGCAGGCACGCAAGCGCGGGCCTGAGATCAAGATTGGCACGTTCCCGTTCATGGCCAACGGCCGGGCGCGCTGCATGGACGAGACCGAGGGCATGGCGAAGGTGATCGCCGACGCCAAGACCGACCGCGTGCTCGGGATCCACATCGTCGGCCCGCACGCGTCGGACATCATCGCCGAAGCAGCGGTGGCGATGGAGTTCGGAGCCAGTGCCGAGGATATAGCGCGCTCGGTCCATGCACATCCGACCCTACCCGAGGCCCTGAAGGAAGCGGCGCTGGCGGTCGGCGGTCGCGTAATCCACATCTGAGCCGACATCACAGCGCTGCAAACGAAGAAGGGCCGGCATCGACGGATGCCGGCCCCTCTCGCCTTCTCAACGCTCGCCTCGATCGGCGAAGCGCGATGATCAGTTGAAGCGATACATCAGGCTCGTCGTGATCGGAACCTGGTTCAAATTGATGCTGTCCGGAAACGTACCGAACCTCATATCGGTGGTGAGGATCCAGCCAACGTCGAAGTTCAGCACCACATTGTTGGTGAAATAGTAGTCCAAGCCGCCACCGAGGCGGCCGGCGAACGCGACGTCGTCTTCGTTCCCCTTGAAGAAGAGTTGGACGTCCGGGTCAGCCTCACTGACCTCGACCTTGGTCTGCGCCACCTTGGTCTTGGCGTCTGCATACACAGCGCCGATTCCGAGGAGGCCGTACGGTTGCAGGACACCCGTCCACGCATAGGCGCGCATGTTCGCGAAGAAGTTGTAGACCCTGATCTCCGCAATATCCTGTTCGCCGAGGCGAACCGAGGTGAACGGCGCCAGCCGTCGCAGGTCGGCGCCATGCAGAGCAATCTCGTAGTTATCGAAGTACTCGAAGTTCAATTCCGCGGCGAAAATCTTGTTGATTCGGTAGCCGACGCGGACATCGGCGCCGGGCGAGTCCTGGCGATCGAAACGCGCGTTCTGGTTGCAATCGAACACCGGCGACGCACTCGAACATGTATCCGAAGCAGCGAACTGCTCCGCGCGCCGGACCGCGGTCACGTCGTCCCTGATCGCGTCGACATCCATCGCTTCCTTGCCCCAGGAGAACCCCGCACTGAGGTAAGGACCGGGACGACTATAGTCGTCATCCGCGAATGCTGCCTGCGTCACCCCGCCGACTAGAAAAGCCGCCGCCGCGACCCCCATTACCGCGCTTCGTACCCGCATCGTACCCCTCCGGCTGTAGATTTGTCCCGAGCAGTAGTCGAGATGGAAACAATCTTCAATAGCAACGGTGACGTGTTCCTCAGCGGACGCCGCCGCCGAACGAGAACATGACCATCTGCTCGTCGTCGATGCTCTTTGCGTTGAGCGGGAACCCGAGTTCGATGCGCAACGGACCGATGGGCGACATCCAGCGAATACCGCCGCCGGTCGACAAGCGGATCTCGTCGATAGCGAATCCCTGCGCGGCCGTGAACGCGTTACCTGCGTCCAAGAAGACCACACCGCGCAGCCCGAGGGATTCGACGATCGGGAAGATGAACTCGTTGTTCGAGACGAGTTGCTGACTGCCACCGATCCGATCGCGGCGGATGATCCTTCCGGCGCTGTCGGCGACGACGTTGACGGGGCCCAGCGAGAGGATGTCGAAGCCGCGGATCGAGTTGATGCCGCCGGGGAAGTAGCGCTCGAAAAGCGGCAACTCGAGTTCATCGCCGTAGCCGAATCCGTAGTCGTAGCGGGCGCCGGGAGTGAAGACGAAGGTTCCCCAGTCCTCGCTGGTCCAGATCGGAAAGTACCAGCGCACGCGGCCTTCGGCCTTGATGAACTGGGCGTTACCGCCGACACCGGCGACCTCGACGCCGAAATCCTGGATCGACCCCGAGGTCGGGTTGAACGGGTGGTTACTGGTGTCGCGGAGAAATCGCGGAGTGAGGCTGCTGATCAGACTCGATCCCTGCTCCGAGCGCAGCAGCGGCGACGTGAACGGACTCACGTCGCTGATGTCCGTCTGCTCGATGCGATACTCGACTCCAATGCGCGAGTCCTCGAGCGAAAAACCCATGAGGTTCTGGAACCCGAGCGCGGTGAGCGGATACAGGAGACGCAGGGTCGCGCCGGTGCCCCCACGGGTGAAGTCGTCGAACTGGAACTCCCAATTGAACAGGCGAATGCCGGCGAGAATCTCGGTGTCGAGGAAGTACGGCTCGGTGAAATCGATCGAAAGGTTGCGCCGCAGCGAGCCGAAGTCGGCATTGAGGACGAGACGCTGGCCGCGTCCGAACAGGTTCATCTCCTGCAGCCGCAGGTTGAAGAGGAACGTCTCTCCCGAAGAAATGCCGGCGCCTGCCGAGAACGTCCCAGTCGACCCCTCCTTCACGTCGACGATCAGGTCGAGGCGATCCTCCTGGTCGGACTTGCGCGTGGTGATATTGACGTCCTCGAAGAAGCCGGTGCGCTGCAGGCGCACCTGGCTGCGGCGCAGCTTGGCACCGGCGAAGCGGCGTTGCTCCTCGAGTTCGATTTCACGGCGGACGACCTTGTCGCGCGTCTTGGTGTTGCCGCTGATCAGGATCTTGTCGATGAAGACGATTGGACCCTTGCTCACCGTATAGGTGACGTCGACCATCCGGGCTTCGGCATTGATGTTGGTGTCGGGCGCGACGTTGACGAAGCCGTAGCCCTCGTCGCCGTAGACTTCGGTCAGCGCATTGATGTCGGCGCGCAGCTTGCTGCTGCGGAACACGTCGCCCGGCTCCAGGCTGAGGACTTCGTTGGCGTGGGTCATGTCGGCGAGTTGGTCGCCACCGATCGCAACCTTGCCGATGGCGAACTGCGGTCCCTCGTCGATCTTGATCGTCACGTAGAGACCGTCGTCCTTGCGCTCGACGGAGGGCTCGTCGACTTTCACGTCGATGTAGCCGTTGTCGTAGTAGTAGGCGATCAGCCGCTCGGTGTCGGTGCTCAGGACCTCGGAATCGAGGTTGCCCGCGCCCGTGAGCCACGACAGGAACCACTTCTCCTTGGTCTGCATGTAGCTTTTGAGGCGGCGCTCGGAGAACGCGCGCACGCCCTCGAGCTTGATCTTCTGGACGCGGATGAGTTCCTTCTCTTGGACATCGAAGACGAGGCTGATCTGGTTCTCGCCGAGGTCTTCCTGGCGCGGCTCGATGGCCACGTCGAGATACCCCTTCTTCGCATAGAGCTTCTTCGCCTCGGCGATGCCCTCGCGGATCTTGGTGGGGTTGTAGATCGTGTTCGGCCGCACCTTGAGCGCGGGTTCCAACTCGTCCTCGTCGATCTTCTTGTTGCCGACGATGCGCAGATCGCGAATGAACGGACGCTCATCGACTCTGTAGGTGAGCACCCAGGCGCCCGCCTCGCTGTCGAGTTCGACGTCGACGTCGTCGAAAAAGCCCATGCCGTAGAGCGCGCGCAGATCTGCGTCGACGGCTTCTTCGTCGAGCTCGGCTCCGGGACGCGTACGCAGATGGACGCGGATCGCTTCCTCCTCGACGCGGTGGTTGCCGGTGACGACGATGCGATCGATGACGACGCGCGGCGCGGGCTCGGCCAATAGCTCGTCGCGCTCCGGCACGAACTCCGGAACGGGCACGGCTGCGGGCGCTGGCGCCCGGGGCGCGGCCTGGGCCGGCTCGGCGACTTCCGCAGGCGCTTGCGGCTCGGCTGCTTCGGCTGCGACGGGTTCCTCGACGATGTCGTCGTCGGGCGCGTGCCGCGCGCCTGCGTCGGCGGCCGCCGGGAGAACCCCGGCGTCGAGCTGACCAAGCGGCAGTTGTGCCGCGACCGGCATCGCTACGAAGGCGATCAGGCAGAACGCCAGCACGAGTGCCGTCGGGGCCGGACGCAACGGCCGGATGCCGGCCCTGTATGAGATCGGGGTTCGCTGGTGCCTCATGCGCTCACGGGTGTAGCTGTCCATTCTCCAACCGCAGGATGCGATCGGTCAAACCGGCGAGTTCGAGGTTGTGGGTAACGATGACCAGGCTGATGCCACGCACGCGGTTGAGCTGCATGAGCAGCCCGTGCACTTCGGCGCTGGTGACGGGATCGAGGTTGCCGGTCGGTTCGTCCGCGAGGATCGCCCGCGGCGACTGGGCGACGGCGCGCGCCACGGCAACGCGCTGCTGCTCGCCGCCGGAGAGTTCGCCGGGCTTGTGCGTCAGGCGCTCGGCGAGGCCCATCTGTTCGAGCAGTTCGCGCGCGCTCCGCTCGGCTTCGCCGGCGCCCATCCCAGAGATCAATAGCGGCATCATCACGTTCTCGAGTGCATTGAAGTCCGGAAGCAGATGATGGAACTGGAAGATGAAACCCACCTCGCGATTGCGAAACGCGGCCTGTCCGCGATCGTTCAGAGAGAAGATGTCGACGCCGTCGAAACGTACACGACCATCGTCGGGCCGGTCGAGTGCGCCGAGCACGTGCAGCAGCGTGCTCTTGCCGACGCCGGACTGTCCGACGATCGAAATCGACTCCCCCGCACCGACGACCATGTCGAGATCGCGCAACACTTCGACGCGGCGCCCGTCGCCGTAGCTCTTCGATACGCCATTGGCCTCGATCAGCGGGCTACTCATAGCGGATCACATCCACCGGGGCGAGTCGCGCCGCCTGGCGCGCCGGGTACACCGTCGCCAGCAGGCAGATCGCCAGCGACGCCAACGTGACGACCGCGAAGTACTCGGGGTACATCCGCACGGGGACGGTATTCACGTAGAACACGCCCTCGGGCAGGTCGATGAACTCGTAGCGTCGCAGTGCCCAGCACGCGGCGTAGCCGAGGACGTTGCCGAGTCCGGTACCGACGATACCGACGAGCATTCCCTTGAAGATGAAGATCCGCGCAACGCTCGACGCCGTAGCACCCATCGACTTGAGGATCGCGATGTCCTTGCGCTTCTCCATCACCACCATGATCAACGTGGCGACGATGTTGAACGCAGCCACCAGCACGATCAGTAGCAGCACGATGAAGTAGACGGTCTTCTCGAGCTGCAGCGCCGAGAACAGATTGCGATTGATCTCCATCCAGTTGCGCACCCGGAAGGGGAAGCCGAGTCGTTCGTAGATGTCGTCGCCGAGCCGCTCGGCGGCATAGATGTCCTTACCGCGCACCTCGACTCCGGTCACCGCCGCCCCGATCTGGAAGAACGCCTGTGCCTGCTCGAGGCCCATGTAGATCAGCGACGAGTCGTATTCCGCCATGCCGGAGTCGAAGATGCCTGCGACGACGAAGCGCTTGATGCGCGGCAACATGCCGACCGCCGTCGGCGACGCCACCGGCGATATCACCGAGACGACGCCGCCCACCGGTACGCCGAGCTGACGGGAGATGTCCTTGCCGACGATCACCCCGGGCAGATGCACGCTGTGCCCGACGTCGTCGAGCATGATCTCGTACGTCCGGCTCAGATCGCTCACCGCGCCGTCGGTCAGGTGGCGACTGAGTTCGGTCACCTCGTCTGCCTCGGGGTCGACGCCGCGCACGATCGAGCCGGCGACGTCCTCGCCGGCGGAGAGCATCACCTGCCCGAAGATGAACGGCCCGGCCGCCTCGACCTCGGGCATTGCCTTGATGTCGGCGACGACGCGATCGTAGTCGCCGAACTTGCCGTCGGTGTGGAGCACCAAGACGTGCGGATTGAAGCCGAGGATGCGGTCGCGCAGGTCCTCTTCGAAGCCGGTCATGATCGCCAGCGCGATATTGAGCGTCATGACGCCGAGCATGACGCCGAGGCCGGCGATCACGGTGATCAGCGAGATGAACGCCTCCTTGCGCTTGGCCCGGAGGTAGCGCAGGCCGATGAAGAACTCGTAACGCATGGCTGGGTTCAGGATTCGCCGGCTTCGGGCGAATCGGCTTCCGACCCCCGCACCGCAGGCCCCGAACCCCGTTCCGGGCGCATGTGCGGGAAGAGAATGACGTCGCGGATCGACGGTGAGTTGGTGAACAGCATCACCAGGCGGTCGATGCCAACGCCCTCCCCAGCCGCCGGCGGCATGCCGTGCTCGAGGGCGCGCAGGAAGTCCTCGTCCATGACGTGTGCCTCTTCGTCGCCGGCGGCATGGGCTTCGAGTTGCGCCTCGAAGCGCGCGCGCTGGTCGTCGGGGTCGTTGAGTTCGGAGAAGGCATTGCAGATCTCGCGCGCGACGATGTAGGTCTCGAAGCGATCGACGAAGTTGGGGCGTTCACGGCTGCGCCGGGCCAACGGCGAGACGGCCGCGGGGAAGTCGGTGACGAAGGTCGGCTGGATCAGCTCGGGCTCGGCTACGGCCTCGAAGACTTCGGTCAGCATGTATCCAGCGGCGTTGGCGCCGTGGTGCTTCTCGAGGTCGCGATCGACGCGCACGCCGAGCTTCTGCGCGGCCTCGCGCACGGTCGCGATATCGAGCGCGAGGATTGCGTCGAGCGGCACGCCGGCCCGTTCGGCGACGAACTCGGGGATGCGGATGCGGCGCCACGGTGGCGACACGTCGATGACGTGCTCGCCATAGGGCAACTGCCGGGTGCCGAGCAGATCGTCGGCGAGTTGGACGACCATCTCCTCGGTGAGCGCGATGAGGTCCTCGTAGGTCGCATACGCCCAGTAGAACTCGAGCATGGTGAACTCGGGGTTGTGGCGCACGGAGATGCCTTCGTTACGGAAGTTTCTATTGATCTCGAAGACGCGGTCGAAGCCGCCGACGAGCAGGCGCTTGAGGTAGAGTTCCGGCGCGATACGCAGGTAGAGGTCCATGCCGAGCGCATTGTGGTGGGTGACGAACGGCTTGGCTGCGGCGCCGCCGGGAATCGGCTGCATCATCGGCGTCTCGACTTCGATGAAGTCGCGCGCGGTGAAGAAGCGGCGGATCCCGTCGACGATGCGCGAGCGCATGCGGAAGGTCTCGCGGACCTCTGCGTTGGCGACGAGATCGAGGTAGCGCTGGCGGTAGCGCGCCTCGACGTCGGTGAGCCCGTGCCACTTTTCGGGCAGGGGCCGCAGCGATTTGGTGAGCACGCGCACGTCGCCGGCTTCGATGGTCGGCTCGCCGGTCTTGGTGAGGAACAGGCGTCCGGTGACGCCGGCGAAGTCGCCGAGGTCGAGGCTCTTGAAGGTCTGGTAGGTGTCGTCGCCGACGACGTCGCGCTTGACGTAGACTTGGATCTTGCCGGAACGGTCTTGGATATGGGCGAACGAGGCCTTACCGAAGCTGCGCAGGCCGACGATGCGGCCGGCGACGGAGAACTGGCCGCCGCGGGCATCGAGATCCGGTTGGGTCGCGGTACCGAATTGGCCGAGAACTTCGGCCGCGGTGTGAGCCGGCCGGAAGTCGTTCGGGTAGGGGTCGACGCCACGTTCGCGCAACTCGTCTAGTTTGCGCCGGCGGGCGGCGACGAGATCGGAGGTTTCGTTCTCTGCGGACATATCGCTGCTTTGAATCCGAACCGGGGACCGCCCCATGCGTCGCCTGGATTTCCGGGAGTCTCTGCCGGTTTCGACGGTAGCGTGGGTTTATCGGTCGCTCTGCGGGGAGTCAACGGAAGCTCGCCAAGCGGCGATTCGGGTTCGCGGCAGAGGTACGTGCAGCCACCGAGATGCCGCAGTGCGATTGCATCGCTTGACACCCGCGGAGTCGTTCGTTAGGGTCCGCGATCCAACGTGACGCGGGGTGGAGCAGCTCGGTAGCTCGTCGGGCTCATAACCCGAAGGTCGGAGGTTCAAATCCTCCCCCCGCAACCAATTCGAAGGCCCTGCGACTCCAGCGTGAGTCGCAGGGCCTTCGTGTTTCAGCCGCGCGCCAGCCGCGGCAGAGCGCCCATGCCCTGGGAACGCCAGGCTGGAGCCTGGCGTTCCCAGGGGGGATACGGCGGCTCAGCCGGGGATGCGTTCGAACGTCGGCACGCCCTCGGGGATGTGGTGGAAGCTCTGTTTGTCCACGGTGAAGATCACCATGTCGGGCTTGCCGTAGATGCTCGGGTCGTCGAGCGAGCCTACCTTGATCAACACCACCCCCGGCATTCCCGGCGTCTTCGTCAGGATGTGGGTGCCGCACTCGGCACAGAATTCGCGCGTCACCGGTCGCTCCAAATCACTGCGCTGGAATCCCTTCGGCTGCGCCTTGGTGTACTTGAAACCCGGTTCCGCCATCCCGATCACCACGTTCGGCTGCCCGCCCGACGCATACTGGCACTCGCGACAGCAGCATTGGCCCCGAAACAATGGATCGCCCTCCGCCGTGAAGCGCACGGCGCCGCAATAACAACCACCCTCGAGCATCATCGCAATCCCTCCTTCTCGTCGATGCGGCCGACTGTAACCGAGGCGCAAACTCCCGTCATCCAGGGAGTCGCAAAATCTCGCCGCAGGCACCCCTGCACTTGCACCGGCCGCCACCCCGCTGCCATCCTCGCTGCCGATGCCCACCAAGAAGACGTCCAAGACTCGACGCGCGCCCGTGGCGAATGATAACGCGCTCGCGGGACTCACCGCCGCGCTCGCCGCCGACATCGCCTCACTGGCCGACGAACCGATCGAAAATCTCGTCGATCCAGCCGCTGTGCGCGCCCTGCTCGAGCGCTCCGAGACGCTCGTCCACCACGAGGTCGTCGCCGAACTCATCGTCGCCGCCAGCCGCCGGATCGCGCGCGATTTGCGCACGCGCCAGTCTTCGCCGTGGGACCTTCTCGACGCCGAACTCGCCGCCGAGATCGACTTGCTCCTCGATACCGACATCATCCTCAGCGAAGACGCCGAGAACCTCGTCGGCCGGATGATGGGCCGCGAGCTGATCCGCGACCTCTTCACCGACGTCATCCACACCGCGATCGTGTCTTTCAACAAGAAGGTGAATCCCCTGTTCGGCGGCCTCGCCAGTGCCATGCTCGAGGATCAAATCAAGGGCTTCATCCGCTTCTTCATGCCGCTGGTGCAGGCCCGGGCGACCTCCTTCGTCGTCGACCGCCGCAACCAGGAGTTGTTCTCGGATTTCTCGCGCTCGTTCGTCCGCGAGCTGCTCGACGAGCCCATCCCCAATCTCGTCGCGCTCGTCTCCGCCGAACAGAAGCGCGACGCGACACCTCTCATCCACAAACTCGCAGCCAGCGAGTCCCTACGCGCCATGACCCGCGAGATGGCACTGTCGGTGTGGGAAGAGGTGTTCGCGGCGATGCGCCACCGCAAGCTCGGCGAACTCGTCGACGTCGAGACGCACGCCGGCTGGCTCGCAGAACAGGCAGCGCCCGTCGTCACCGCCGCCCTGGCTCGGCCGCACCTCGCAGCATTCTTGCACCGCGAATTCGGCGGCGTCGCCGCGGTGCCCCCTGCGCCGAAGCCGCGCCGGACGAAGAAGAAGGCGACAAAGCCTCCGGACCGGCCTGCGTAGCACCACCAGCTACGCGGCAGGTGCGGCGACGTCGATCTCCAGGATCGCGCGGCGGCCGATGCGACCAGCGATCCACGAGACGCCGTCGACCAACGTCATCTGCCAACCATACTTGGCCCGCAGCGCGGCATAGGCGCGGTCGATGAGGTCGGGTTCGGTGACGACCCGCGCCGTACCATCGCTCCAATCGCCGGAGACCTTGCCGCGAACATCGCAAGGTGCGACACGGACCCGCCCGGTGGCGCGAACTCGCTTCACCTTGGCCGAAGTGCCGTCGGTGAACACGTAGAGCTTGCCATCCAGCGGCGCGAGCCAAACCGGCGTCGGCACGCCGTCGCCATTGCGCTTGAAAGTAATGAGATTGATATACGATTCCGAGAAGAGATCTGTTGCCATCGCGACTCCTGCGCTAAAAGGACTCGACTGCATCCGGTCAGGAAGCAGGGAGCAGTTGCCCTTGGATATCCGTCGCCGCGGGCGGCGGGGTCAGCGCCCTGCCCCGCCCCGCGGCCCAATCATCGAGCAGATCACCGTAATGTGAGGACATCGGCCAACCGCTCTGGCCGCCGGCCAACGAATAGGTCGCCGCCCACGGGTCTGCCATGTCGATCGTGAAGCGAACGATCGGCCCGATCGCTGGATTCATACGCTCGCGATCGGCGCGCGTGAATTGATTTTTGAACACCGTTTCCGGGCCCCCACCGATCGCCAACGGGGAAGCATTCAGAAACCAACCGAGCACCCCGTCGTTGGTGGCGAAGGCATGCCGCAAGACGAACGGCCGCACGTCGCCCCACGCCCAAGCGTCACTGTCGGCGCCGAATCGCTCGCGTGCCAACGCAAGCGCATCCGCGAATGCCGCTTCGAGAATGTCGGCACGCGTCTCGCGCTCCGCGGTGCGCACGTCGTCCCACACCGTCGCCTCCTCCGGCTCCTGCCAAAGCCAATGGACCCGCGCCTCGAACTGCGGCAACGACTGCACGAAGTGCCACGCCTCGTCATTCTTTCCATCCGGGAACTCGTCGGCGAGAGCGCGGTCGAGCAGCGCGTTGGTAAACAGCACGAACAACGTCGCGGCAACCGAGTCGGGCGACATCTCCCCGTCCCAACCGCAAAGCAGCTTGCGCTCGCGGGTGTCGCCGTCCCGGCAGAACTGCGGCGGCCAAGCCGCGCGCACACTCGCCCACGGCTGGTAGGCGAGGTCGAGTTGGAGCGCCGCTGAAGCACCTGCAGTGAAAGCGCGGTCGGCAGTCGACTGCATGAGTCGCGCCTCGATGCGTTGGTAGCGGTTCGGCGCGGAGACATCGGCGTTGTACGTCGATGGGAATCGATCCGACGGAACGATCTGGTTGTTCGCAGTCGCCAGCCATCCACGCGCCGGATCGGTCGCAGCCGGCAGCGCGCCCTTTTCGTAATACCCGCGCCATTCGTAGCGGCTCAGCCAGCCGGGGATCGGGAACGCACCGCTGAATCCCTCGCGCACCGGGACGACGCACGGGCTGCGGTAGGCGATCGAGCCGGCCGCATCCGCCGCGACCCAACTCGAGCAGCCGAGATCCAAGTCGTTCAACCCCGCTGCGAGTTCATCGAGGTTGCGCGCGACGCTCATGGCGTGCGCGCCATCGAGATCCGCACCGCGCACGATCTCCGCTCGCCGTAGCGCAGTCAGCGGGATGCGGCCGCGCACGACCGAATCGATGTCGTTGAGCAGCGGCCCATCGCGGGTGAAACGCGCGGTCATTTCGACCGACTCGCCGCCGTTGACGGCGAACGACTCGGTGCGGAGTTCGAAGGGCACGAGTTCGCCGTCGAATTCGTAGCCTTCGACGGTCTTGCCGTCGCGCTGCTCGGTCCGTGGCCGGAGAACGACCAGATCCTGACGATCGACATGGTTGGTCGTCGCCGACCAAGCGACATGGCCGTTGTGGCCAAATACGACGCGACCCAGGCCCGGCAGCACGAAGCCGGCGACGTGACTGTCGGACGTCTCGATCTCGACGCCCCAGACGAGCGGCGGGTTCATGTGCGGCAGGTGCGGGTCGCTCGACAACACAGGCTTGCCCGAAGCCGTGAGCGTACCCGCCACCGCCCAATTGTTGCTCGCCGACCAGCCGTCGTAGAGGAGGTCGCCGATGCCGGCGGCAGCGCGCGGCTCGCCTGCGGCGGCCGCCATCGAGGGGCACAACGATTCCAGTTCCGCCGCGATCTCCGGCACCACCGCAGGCGCCGGGGGGTAGCGCAGCGTGTGCAGGTCGGCATCGGGCAGTGCGTATGCTGCGAACTCGGCGTCCGTGGGCCAGATCCGCTCCATCGCCGCGAGCCCGGTCCGGCAAGCGACGACCAGGCGGCGGGTCTCGCGGTCGGCATTGGCGCTCAGCCCGTGCATCAGCATCGCATAGATCGCCAACGAGTCCTCTGCCGTCCACGGTCGAACGTCCGTCACGCCGAGCAGGCGATGCTCGAGCGCTAGGTGTTCCTCCAAAATCCACGCGTTGATTCCCACTACGAAGGCGTCGATCACCGCGCGCTCGGCGGCCGACGTCGCCGCATACAACCGCGCGGCATCCGCGCGAAACCCGAGAAAGCGATTGAGCACGTCCATTTCGAGGCTAGTGCGTTCACCGAAGGGGCGAACACCGATGAGCGCCGCCAGTTCGCCGCGGGCGATGTGACGGAACAGGTCGAGCTGCGCCATGCGATCGCGCGCCATGAGGTAGCCTTCGGCGAGCGCCGCGTCGTGGTCGTCTGCCGCGCGAATGCGAAAGATACCGTCCGCGCGCAACGCGACATCGACCGGAGCGCGCAGACCGGCGATCTCGATGCGCTCGCCCGCGGTGAACCGCGGCGCGTCGGGAGCGACCGCATAGCTCAAAAGGCGAAACGGCGAACAGCCCCAGAAGCCGGCGAGCAACGCCAACCCGACCAACGATCTCACCCTCATGGTTCTCCCCCTCCCGGGCTATCGGCGTAGCGGATCGGACGGATCCGAGCGATCGGACCGATCCGTCCGATCTTGCGTTCGTTCAGCGGACCGAATTGCGCGCCAGAAACGCCGCCAGCGGACCGATGACCAGGTTGTGATTCCCGTCATCGGCGGTGACGATGTCGACGTGCGCGTAGCCCTCCGAGATGTAAGCCTCGAAGCCGCCGGCGACATCGCCGAGCGTCGGGAATGCCGGACTCGGTTGGGTCGCATCGACGACGCGCGGCGTGCTGCCATCGCAGCTCGGCGCGGCGCAGCGGCCGATACTCTCGGCAAACGCCCTGAACGACCCGGGAACTGCGGTCAGTCCGTTGCTACCGCCGAAGCAGATCACCGGCACATCGATGTTCGCCGCTTGGGTGAGGTTCTCGATGTCGCGCCGGCCGCGCCCCGCCGGTGGATCGAGCGAAAGCAGCGACGAATCGAGTCCGGGAAGGCCTTGGGTCACGCCCAGCCCCGACGACGGGAAGTACCAATCGAGGAAGTTGGTCTCGCCGATGAACAGGTCGAGCAACTTGGTAAAATCGGTCACCTCGGCTTCGACACCCCAAGGTCGCCCGGTCAACGCTGTCGGCGCCGGGCCGTTGTCGCGGAACGCCTGCGGCGGAATCTCCTCGCCGATGTCGAGCCAGGTCGTCAGCCCGTCGACGACAGGTCCTTTCAAACCGACCGACATGGCGACAAACGCGGCGATGGAGGCGACGAACTCGTCGTCGTCGACGAAGCCGCCGATCGCGCCCATCACCGTACCCTGCGGCAGGAAGGACAGCCCCGCGAGCGCGGGCACCTTGCGCACCGCGCTGTTGCCCTCCTCCCCGTCCTGATCGACCTGCAAGATGACTTGGTTGCCGTCGGGATCGTCGATCCCCTGGATCGCCGCAGGCTCGATCGCGGCGAGAACCTTGGCATTGAGGAGACCGGGAACTTCGGCATAAGCGAGCGTCGACGGCGTGCAGCGCGGATTATCGAGGTGCGCGCAATCGATCGCTTCTGTCGCCACCGTACACGGTGTGCCGTCGGTACAACGCGGTGCGCCATCGCGCACGGCGTGAAACAAGCCGCCATCGAAGCGCGCCTCGATCCGATCGAGCAGTACCTCGGTCACGGGATCGCCCTGGGTGCTGCCGCCGCCGCCTTCGAACAAGACCAGTCCGCGCAGCTTCGCATAGCCTGGCTCGGGCGAGCCGCTGCCGTCGAGGTCGAAGTCGGTCGCGGCATAGCGCGCCGCGAAACCGGTTCCGGCTGAGTGACCGCCCAAGAAGACGTTGCCATTCCTGACAACGGCCCGTGCCTGGTCGACGACCGCGTCGATGTCTTGCGAGAACACCAGCGGCGTCCAATTGGCGAGAAACGGAATGTCGTCCCCCGAGTTGTAGAAGATGGCGCGCCGCTCGAGCACGGGCGAGAGGGTGAGGCCGAGTTCCTCGCCGAACAGGAAATCGAGCGCCAGCGCCGGGTCGCGTCGTTCCGCAGCAAGCACGAGGGAGGCACGGTCCTCGAGCTGGTCGCCGCGGCGATCGAAGGCCCACAACTCGACGAGCAGGTCGTGCTCCTCGAGCAGCCGCGGCAGCATCTGTGCCGCGAGAATCCCGAAGTCGCTCGCGCCGCCTTCGAAGCCCGGAATCGCAATCAACACCGCATCCGGCGCCGCAGCTCCGTCGATCCGGTAGCGGGTATAGCGAGCGTGGTTGAGGTCGACTTCGGTGGTGCCGAACTGTGTCGCCAGAAGCGAGCCCGGCTCGACCACGACGCCCGGGCTACCCGGCGTGTCGGCAGGCCGCGCCGCGCTCGGAACATCGATCTTGGAGGCGACCACCGCGACGCAGCCGCAATCCGCCGCGCACAGGCCGCGGCAGACTTCCGCCGCAGCAGGAAAATCGTCGGCGTCGCCGGCGCACCCGGTCCACATCGCCGCAACACCAGCGAGAACGGCGACCCGCGCGAACCCAGAGATATTCATCCTCGTACCCAGCGCAATCAGCCTCATCAGTCGTCTCTCCTTTTATCTTCGCGCAGCTTTCGGAGTTTCCCTTTTGCGACGGGTCGAAACAACTCCCCGGTTGGGTCCGGCAGGCGAGCAGGATAGATTGGCTCCATGGACGTTCTCGATCTCACCCGGCGCCTGATCGCCTTCAACACGGTCAACCCGCCCGGCAACGAGAGGCCGTGCGCGCTCTACCTCGCGGGTCTGCTGGAGGAAATGGGGCTGGAAGTGCGGACCTACGAGTTCGCCGACACGCGCACGAGCCTGGTCGCGACGCTCGGCGGCGGCGATGCGCGCGCGCCGCTCGTCTTCACCGGGCATCTCGACGTCGTCCCGCTCGGCGGCGCGGCGTGGAGTTGCGATCCATTCGCGGCCGAGATCAGCGCCGGACGCGTCTACGGGCGCGGCTCCTGTGACATGAAGGGAGCGGTCGCGGCGATGGTCGTCGCCACCGAGCGACTCGCGCGGGAAAGCCACCTGCGGGCACCGCTGCAATTGGTCATCACCGCCGGCGAGGAACGTTGCTGCCAGGGCTCGCAGCATCTCACTGCCCAAGCGAACGCACTCGGGCGCGCGGGAGCGATGGTCGTCGGAGAGCCCACGGGCAACCGCCCATGCGTCGCCCACAAGGGCTGCGTCCGCTTCGCGATTTCGACCACCGGCGTCACCGCGCACGCCTCGATGCCGGAGCAGGGCGACAACGCCATCTTCAAGGCAGCGGAGGCCGCCCTCGCCTTGCGTTCTTTCGAGTTCGGCCTCGCCGCCCATCCTCTCCTCGGCCGCCCGACCCTCAACGTGGGCACGATCGCCGGAGGCATGAACATCAACTCCGTGCCCGATGCCGCGACGCTCGGCGTCGACATCCGCACGATCGCCGATCAAGACGAGCGCGAGCTGGTCGCCCGCTTGCGGCAGAGCCTCGGCGACGCCGTCACGATCACCCGCACCGAGGGCGCCGGCGCGGTCGCCAGCGACCCGAACGACCCGTGGATCCAAGACACGCTCGACCTACTTGCCAACGTTCAGGGTAGGCGCCCCGATCCACAGAGCGCGCCGTACTTCACCGACGCGGCGTATCTCAAGCCGGCGCTCGGTGACCCGCCGACGCTGATTCTCGGGCCCGGCGATACGGAGATGGCGCACAAGACCGACGAGTACTGCGAGATCGCCAAGCTGGAGGAAGCGGTGGAGATCTACGAGCGCATCGCCCAGCGCTGGTGCGCGGACGGCGGCGGTTGTTGAGCGAGGCGATGGCATGAACTGGAAGCGCGTGCTTGCCGGCGCCGTATTCGTCCTCTCGATGATGGCAGCGGCGGGTTGGTACTGGCAAAGCGAATTGCTCGGCATGGCGGGCCGCGTCTACCTCGAGCGAGTCGCCGCAGCAGAGGAGAGCAGTGGGGTGCTAACGGAGCGCCGCGCCGCCGTCGACCGCATCCATCGGACGCTCCTGCTCGCGGCGCCGCAGGACGAACTGGTTCCCGAACTGTTCGACCTCCTCGGCGCGTTGACGCCGCGAGTCTCGTCCGGGCAGATCGGTCTCAACTGGGCAGCGTACGTCTACACCAGCTACCAACGCGACCTCGCCCGCGACCGGCCTTCGGGCATGCCGCGCCGCACCATGCCCGAGGTGGAAACCGCGGTCGCCGAGTACGTCCGGTTCTTCAGCCTGCGCAAGCGACCCGACGAATCCACGATCGGACTCGGCAGTTTCATCGACGATGGCGGCGCCGAGTCCTACACGGTCGAGGAGATCGAGGCCGCCCACCGCGCCGGGCGTGTTTTGCGTTAGGAGCGGAGGCGCGAGCGGCGGACTCACTGGCGGGGCGGTGCCCGGCCCAACCGTGCATGTCGGTTATCGAGAGAAAGATCCCACAACGGAATCCCCTCTCCCACACTTTCGTGGGAGAGGGTGCAGGGTGAGGGTTCCTTCCGGAATGGCGTGCAACTCGCTGCAAACGCGGCTCAATCTCGCCGTGAACCCTAGTCGAGGTGCAGGAACCCCGCGATGCGACGCACCCGGTGATTCAACGTATCGCAGATCCACAGGGATCCGTCCGGACCGAACGCGATCGCCGACGGTTGGTTGAGCACACAGGCCTCGGGGCCATGACCATCACCGGCGAAGCCAGGAAGCCCGTTGCCGACGACCGTGTGCACCTTGCCGTCGGCGCCGATGCGGCGGATCACGTGATTGCCGCTGTCGGCGACGTAGAGGTCACCGTCGGGTGCGAACTGGATGTCGTAGGGCGAATCGAAGCGCGCCTCGGTCGCCGGGCCGCCGTCGCCGGAATAACCGCGCACGCCCGTTCCCGCCACCGTGTGAATGACGCCGCTCGGGTCGACCATGCGCACGACGTGCGACTTCGTCTCGCAGAAGTACAGGTTGCCTTGCGCGTCCATTTGCATGCGCGCCGGCCCCGCGAGCCGCGCCGCCGTCGCCGCGCCGCCGTCGCCGGAGTAGCCGCGCGCGCCGGTTCCTGCAACGGTTCGAATCTGCCCGGTCGGGTCGACGTAGCGAATGACGTGCGCATCGACATCGGCGATGTACAAGCCGCCGTTGCCGTCGGGAAGCACGCCAAACGGGGTCGACAGTTTCGCTTCCCGGGCGGGACCGCCGTCGCCGTCGTAGCCGTACTCGGTGGTGCCGGCGACGGTGAAGACGCGATTGTTGCTGCCGACGCGAAACACGACCGGAACATGGTCACCGGCGACGAACATGTTTCCAGCTGCATCGAACTCGATATCGCTGGCGTGATGCAGAGGGGTGTCGACCGCCAGCGCACCGTCGGTGGGGAAGTCCTCGAAGTCCAACCCCATGATCGTCTCGATGGCCCCGTCGGCGTTCAGGCGGCGGATGCGCAAATTGTTCCAATCGAGAACCACTACCCTCCCCTGTGGATCGAAGGCGACGTCGATGGGGAAGTAGAACGAGCGCGCGAGAGCCGGTCCGTCGCCGTCGAAGCGGGCGATCCCGGTACCGGCGATCGTGCACACCATGCCCTTGTCGCCACACGCCGCGTCCAGGGTTGGTGCCGGTCCCGACGTCTGCACGGCCGTCGGAGTCGGCGTCGGCGTGCGCGTGGCCGTTGCTGCCATCGGCACCGTTGCCGTCGCGGTCGGGATCGGTGTCGCCGGCGAGTCGTCGCCGGCACCCTCGAGGATCCACGTCCGCACCAAGTCGATCTCCGCCGACGATAGAGGCGGACGCAGGTTCGGCATCTGGGCGCCAAAGCGCGGCCCCGGATTGAGCTTCTCCAGCAGGTAACTGGCGTCCGGATCGCCGGGCGTGACGTTGCAGAGATCGAACAGGTTGGCCTGAACCGCAGGCCCAAAGGTGGTCGCGAACGTTCGCAGGTCGTAACCCGACGAAGGGAACGGACCGCCATGGCAGACGATCGATGTGCAACCGGCAGTTTCGAAGAGCGGCACAATGTCGTTGAAGTAGCTGACCGTAGCTTCGGGCCGTACCGTTCCCGGCCGGCACGGGGCGATGCCGACGAACTCACTGCTGATCGTCCTGGCACCTGAATACGCGACCATCCCTTGATTGAGAGCCGTGGTGAGGTCGCCGCCGACGGCCCACAGGCCGCCTTCGGCATCGATCCATCCGGCGTGGAAGTCGAGCGACGTCTCGAGACCGGTGTCTTGCACCTCCCAGCCGAAGGAGGTGCGCCGGGTCGCCGCGCCGGCGACGCCGACTGCTAAACCGTCGCCGTCCGGCGTGAGGAAGACGCCGTTCATCTGCTCGGTTCCCGGCGGATTGCGCAGCGCAAAGCCGCTGCCTTCGTCCTCGACGATGACGCCGTCGATGAATCCACCCGTAGCGGCGACCGTGTCGTCGTTGCCGTGGACCGTGAACAACGTCCGGTTGGTGCTACTCGCGATTTCGGACCACACGCTGCCGTTGAAGCGCAACGCCACGCCGCCGAAGCCGACGGCATAGACATCATCGGCGTGGCGACCCCAGACCTTGAACAGCGTCGGCAGCCCGCCGGAGCGGATGCTGCTGGTATCGATCGCGTTCCACATGGCACCGTCGTAGTGCCAGATCACGCCGCCGAAGTCGGGGTTGTCGGATGTTCCGCCTACCGCCCATACGTCATCGGGCGCGGAGCCCCAGACGCCATACAAGATCGGCGCGGTGTCCGGTCCGGCGTGCTCGGTGAAGCTGCCTGTGGCGATGTCATACTCGAGGATCAAACCGTCGACGCCCACGGCGAAGTACGAGCCGCCGATGGGCGTGACGCTGATCCACCACAGGTCGCCCTCGGCGTCGGTGGCGAGCCGCTGCCAGCGAAGGCCGTTGTAATGGAGAAAGAGTGGCCCGGATCCGTCGTTCGGGTCGGCGCCGACGGCGTAGACCTCGTCCGGGCCGTTGCCGGTGATCGACAGCAATGCGCCACCGAGGTTCTCCAGCACCCGTCGCCAGGTCGCCGACTCGCGCGGCCCCTCGGTGCACATCTTGTCGCGTGCATTGCACTCGGAAACGTTGTGGCAACCGATGCAGGTCGCTTTGTCGTTGAAGCGCACGCTGCGGTCGGGATCCACCCACTGCCAGGCCCAGTCGCCGTCGACGGGGTCGAATCCGGGCGCCTCCTTGCGCATGACACGCCAGCGATCCGGCACGGCGTCTTCGCAATCGGTGCCGGTGTACTCTTCTTTCACGATGACGCTGCCGACCGGCAGCGGGTTGGCGTTGGCCAGGTAGGCGTCGGCGCCAATCTCGTTGGCGAGCACGCGGATGCTGACGCCGCCATGCTCGATGCTGAAGCGGCAGTCGCGAACCTCGATGTAATCGTCGCGGTAGTCGGCGGGAAAGATCGGCGTCGGCACCGGCGCGGGACAACCCTCGAGCGCGTTGGTGACGGCGGTGACGATCTCGTCGACGGTAACCTCTTCGTCGCCGTTGCGATCCGCTGCCAGACAATCCCCGACAGGGCGACCGCCGAGCGCAATACTGACCGATAGAACGATCTCGTCGACCGTCACCGCGCCGTCGCCGCTACAGTCGCCGACGCAGCCCGTGGGCTGCGCCGGCGCCGGACCAGCGACGAGCGCGATCATCATCGCCGCTGCAAGAAAACCTCCCCAGGGTTTGCCCGCGTGGGCATCAACGCGCCGCTTTCTCACCGGTTCACCACTCTACCGTTTTACCTTACGGATCCGGCTATTGAAGGTGTCCGAGATGAACAGATCGCCGGCAGCGTCGAAGGCGACACCGAACGGCCGGTGCAGCAGCGCAGCAAGCGCCGAACCGCCGTCGCCCGCGTAGCCGCGCGCACCGGTACCGGCGACGGTCGTAATGACCCCGGTCGTCAGGTTGATCATCCGTACGCGGTTGTTGTTGGTGTCGGCGAAGTAGAGATTGCCGTCCGGCCCGAACTCGAGGTCCTGCGGAAAGTTGATCTGCGCCGCGGTCGCCACGCCGCCGTCGCCGCTGAAACCACCGGTGCCGGTGCCGGCAATGGTGGTCACGATGCCGGAGGTGAAGTCGGGGGTGAAGAACTCGACGCGGCGGATGCGGTGGTTGTTGGAATCGGAGAAGTACAGCCGCCCCATCGAGTCGAGCAGGATACCGCCCGAAGGCTCGGGGTTCGGCCCCGTCGGAAAGTTGAGCTGCGTTTGCAAGGCGATGCCGTCGCCGTTGAAGCCGCGCACGCCGCTGCCGACGACGGTGCCGACGATGGCGTTCTCGCGTTCGGTGTCGAAGTTGTAGAGGACGCGAATGCGCTGGCTGCGCTGGTCGATCAGGAAGAAGTTGCCATTGGCATCGAAGTCGCCGTTCGGCGGCTGGTTGACCCGCGCGGCGCTTGCCGGACCGCCGTCGCCGGCGTAGGCGGCGCCGGCGCCGAGTACGACGCGGACGCGGCCGGTATCCTTGTCGAGGACGCGGATCTTGTGGTTGTGCCACGCCATCAAAGCGATATCGCCGTTGGAAAACTCTTCGATGTCCGTCGGGTGATTGAGCACGACAGTGAGCGGGTCCGCTCCTTCCGGCGTCAGGTCGCTCAGATCGGCCGGACCGTCGCCGACGAAATCGGTGCCCATGATCGTCCGCAGGGTCTCGTCCGGATCGATCTCGCGGACGCGATGGTTGTTCCAGTCGAGCACGATGCGGCGCCCGGAGGGCGTGAAGGCGATGTCGAACGGCCAGTAGAGATCGGTTTCGAGACGGTGCTTGCCATCGCCATTGAAGCTGGTCGAGCCGTTGCCCACCCAGGTGCAGATCGAGCCGACGGTGTCGGTGCAGGGAATGATCTCGGGGGTGGGCGTCGGCACTGGGGTCGGCGGCGGCGGGCCAGTCTCGACGGCGACGCGGCGTACGCGGTGGTTGTGGGTGTCGGCGACGTACAGATCCCCGTTCGGCGCAACTTCGACGCCGTACGGGCGGTCGAGCTGCGCCTGGTGCGCGGGGCCACCGTCGCCGCCGAAGCCACGGTTGCCGTCGCCGGCGACGGTATCGACGATGCCACTCGGCCAGATGCGGCGGATGGCGTGATTCTGGGTGTCAGCAACGTAGATGATGCCGTTCGGGCCGATCGCAACGTCACTCGGGTTGTTGAAGGAAGCTGCCGCCGCCGGACCGCCATCGCCGTCGTAACCGGCCTGGCCGTTGCCGGCGATGGTGAAGATCATCCCCTCGTTGTCGATCATGCGGATGACGTGGTTGCCGGTGTCGGCGATGTAGATGTTGTCGTCGGCATCGATCGCGATGCGCGACGCCGGAGCCGCCGCCTGGCCGATCGGTGAGCTGAGTTGCGCTTCCGTCGCCAGGCCGCCGTCGCCCGAGTAACCGCGCTGTCCGGTGCCGCCGATCGTTTCAATCACTCCGTCTTCGACGCGGCGGATGCGGAAGTTGGCCTGGTCGGCGATGACGAGGCGACCGCTGGAATCGACGACGACCGCGCTCGGCAGGTCGAGCGCGGCGGAGTTGCTCGGGCCGCCATCGCCGGAATACGAGCGCACGCCGGTGCCGGCGAGGTTCTCGACCAAACCGGTTTCGAAATCGAGGCGCTTGACGAGGCTGTTGTGCCAAGCGGCGATGATCATGCGACCATCGGCATCGAACGTCACATTGGTTGGATGGTTGAATTGCACGTACAGAGCCGGGCCGTCGGCCGCCTCGCCCAGTTCACCGGTCCCGGCAACCGTCTCGACCCCGTCGCTCTTCAAGCGACGAATGCGATGGTTGTTCCAGTCCGCCAGGTAGAGTTCCTTGTCCGGCCCCCAAGTCACGTCCTGCGGCAAATAGAGGGCCGATGCCAATGGCGCCAGTCCGTCCCCGTTGATGCCGGCGACGCCCGTGCCGGCAACCGTCTGGATGCGCGGCACTGAGCAACCCTGCAGGCCGCTGTTGACCGAGCTGAGGATCTCCTCGACCGTCACGGCGCCGTCGATGTTGTTGTCGAAGACGGTGCAGCTGGCGGCGGACTCGAGTCCGAGTGCGACGTTGACTCCCAGGAGAATCTCGTCGACGGTGACGGTGCCGGTGCCGTCGCAATCGCCCGTGCAAGCCGAGGCGGGTGCGACTACTACAGCGAATGACGCCGCCAGGGCTACGACCAGAAGGCACCCGCAATAGAAGAGGCGCTCGAATACGGTCGGGACGATGGACTCTCTCATGCAACTCTCCGGAGGCAGACCCGCCCGGGATCTCCCCGAACGGCCGCAAAAAGGAATCCTGCGAATCACGCGGAGGATACTCCCCATGATTCGCATGGGCAATGTCATTTTTCTCGTTCTTGCAAACGCCCTCGCATGTGCGGCCCCTGTTCCGACCCTTGCCCACGGAGGCCGCGTGCCACTCGAACAATGGGGCGGCTTCGCGCCCGCCACCGCCGTCTGCCAGCGTGCGCTCGTCGACGCGACCCTGCGCTGCGCCCGCAGCACCTGGGAGATCAGCCGCAAGTGCAGCGCCGCCGAGGGCGCAGGCGAACCTTGTAACCGGCCGAACGCCGAACAGCGCATCGCCGCCGTGCGCCGCAACGCGCTCGATCTGATCGACGTCCGCTGTAACGATTTCCAGCTCGGGCAGTTGGGCTTCCTCGGGCAGTTCGACATGCGAGCGGACGTCACCATCGCCTGCAGCTCCTGGCGCGACTTGATGGAGTCGGCGACCTTCGCGACGACCGCGACGAGCGACCCGGGGTGCATTGCCGAGTCCGCGCGCGTCCTGACGCGAGCCACCGG
>Ga0163153_10001893_pt1 | contig 31998 bp, 17 predicted proteins | sample OliLakLV19MP6IB1_FD_148629 | JGI IMG/M metagenome (GOLD analysis project Ga0163153, IMG submission 148629) | Freshwater microbial mat bacterial communities from Lake Vanda, McMurdo Dry Valleys, Antarctica - Oligotrophic Lake LV.19.MP6.IB-1 | ecosystem: Environmental > Aquatic > Freshwater >...
GTGGCGCAAGTGCGGGGTTGAAGCTTTCGTCGGATGCATTGGTCGTGATGTCGTCGCAAAGACTTCCGACCACAAAATTGGAATCGTGCGATGTAACAGGAATTGCACGTTGCGGCACTTTCCATAGGGTCGGGTTTGCTGTAAGAATTGAAGTGGTATCAACATGCAGAACATGTGGATCGAGGATATCGGTGATTCGACCAAGACCGAGCGTATCTGGCAGATTTTCGATGGTGCCGTACGTATTCGCCCAGCCCGAATCCGGAACGGTTGGCGGTATGCCGACAATCGCTTCGCCTAGGACAAGCAATCGTCCGAGGTCGTCGTACTCACGATACATCACAGCAGACCGATCGGACTGATCCTGCGTCTGCGAGAACCGAACGCGACCAAGTTTGTCGTACGCGTAGGATGTGAAGCCCTGATCGGTCTGATACACATATTTAATACGTCCCCACGTGTCGTACCAATACCGCATGAGTTGGCCCGCAGGATTCCACACGTGTGTCGTACGGTTCTGGTTGTCGTAGCGAAAGCGCGTGACGAGATTTCTGTCAGGTACATCTGAATATGTACAGCCATCGTCGAAGTTCGGCTCATGATAGGCCTGCACCGACAGTATGGTACGTCCGAGCGCATCGGTAAACGTTGCAGTTCTCGAAACTCCAGCCGTAGTAGAGCTTGCAATTCCTATCTGCGTAACGGTCCTTGTGCAATGTCCGTAGAATTCGCCTTGCCATGCCGTGGGAATGTTAAAATCGGACGGTGGACCGTCGTCGTAGGTATTTAGAATCTTCGTTGAGTCAAGTGCATTATCACTTGTAGGCGTTGCCGCTATGTTATAGAAACCTAGTGACGCACCACCTGGATTAGTTAATACAGGCCTTCCAACCAAATCGTATGTCGTTGAGGACTGTAGACCAAGTGGATTGATGACAGATAATGTTTTGCCCAAACCATCGAACTGTGCTGTTGTCTTTGAGTCGTAATCCGTAGAGGGTGCTCCGAAGGCACCTACTGCTGTGTCGTAATAATTCCAGCGGTTTTCCTTAGGGAGATAATCGTGATCGAAGAGCGTATGCCGAATGGCACGGCGCGACTTCGTATCATGATATTCGAGTTGCGAACTGTCCATTGTGGTATGCACATCGTCGATCTTAGAAAATGTCGACATCTCAGGTGATGTGCCGTCCTTGTACGCAATGGCAATCGTGAAATCTTTCGCCGGTCTGTTTCCAAAGTTTTTGAATGTTCCATTCAGTTCTAGCCAGACATCGCTGAAGTCGACGCGAGAATTACTTGCATCATCCGCAGAAATTGTAATGCGCACGACGTGCGCCAGTGTGTCGTTGTCACAATACGTATTGAGTGCGCTTGTGACGTCGTATGCGAAATCGAAATCATCCTCCGATTCGGCAGCCCCGCCATCGTCTACAACAATACGCGTCGTGTCGAGTATTTCAGTTTCATCCCAATAAGCCTTTACTGTAAGCTGGGACGATACGCCCTTCAGTTTGCTGATTTTGAACTTTAGAAGCGCACTTGATAACGTCGTTACTTCCCATGGAATTATGGTAATAGCGTTGTCTGCAACAATTGCTTCTTCACTCACAAAGTCCACAACAACCGGAAACGGCGCTCCGAGAGGTTGTCCGTGCCATATGTCCTGTACCTGTTCTGTGTGTTTTCCTGGTCGAACTTCCTGGACTTGTGGGCCCGAGCCATAACTACAGTAGTACGATGGTCCTCGAGGCAGATCGACAAACGAATGGTAGCCAGCAGCGATGCCATGGATACTAGAAGTATCCAGCTGTTCATCAGCTGCGAGGGAATCCGGATAAGGAACAGGCGTCGAGTCGCAGTCATGCGTAAAGGCAATTTCGATTACTGTTTTGATGATTTGCGATGAGCCGTACCGAATAGACATCCGCCGCAGAGTATCAACGCCATCGATGTATGGCCATTCGTATTCGTCTGTAGTAGCCAGCGGATAATCGCCTGGCAGCCAAGCCATCTTCAGTCGACCGATACCATCGTAATCGTAGTCTGTTACATACCCGTTCTCATCAAGGATACGGGACGTAAGGCCGAAATACGTTGCAGCCATCGCACGACGCAGACGTGTTGTGTCGACCGAGACCGTCGTGCTTGAGGTCGGAATAAACTTCCGAACAAGTGTTTCTGTAAGAGTAGGTACTTCGAGGGAACGCGTTCCAACATCGAGCACGCGTACAGTATCGTTAACATTGCGCGCGGAACTGTGAGGCGCATCATTGCGAACTCTTGTACCAACGACCTTACCACCTGTCGCCCAGTCAGGCCACGCGTATGGGTGATGCCAGGTTCTTGAAATGGCCTTAAGGAAATTGGTAGTTTGATAAGGCAGAAACAATCTGCCGTATGGGTTTACTGTTGCTTCGTATTCAATAAAAGTAGTATCAGTCTCTGTTAAATCGCGGTTATAAACGGTTACAGCAAGTGTTTTTCCAAGTCGTGTATTTGTTTCATAGCCCCCTCCAGACATTGTAAATCGATTTGTATCAATGGTATTTACGGTCCTAGCGACGATTCTGTTGGCGTGTAAGGGGTCATATACAGTGGTCGTAGTTGGCACTGAATGAAGTGGTGCGCTCACTGCCCATGCGGTATCAGTCCCGTTCGGATCGGGCACCCAGAATGACGAGTCTGGAGTCATGTTAATCCAAGCTATCTCCAACTCACGGTCGGCTATCCCGCTATTCAGTGCGCGTTGCTCGTGACACCACACAAGAAATTTCTGAAGTGTCGGGAAGTGTAGATAACGAGGATTATCGATAATTACGGTGTCCTCTTGACGCGGGAAGTGTGCAAACTCCTGCTTTGACTTCGTATATGCCTGCCATCCAGTATCTGTTCGAACGTGTCCTGTTTCGGTTGACGACAACACAGCATGACCGAACTTGTGTATGTAACGTGGTCTATTCGCGCTATCAATGTCTGCAAACGCAATCATCGCATCAGGAGTTCTTTCGTACACCCACGTACGCCTAAACGTGCTGTGCGTGTTCATAATAGAGTCCAGACCACGGTAGGTTACACTATCAATCTGCTCTGTTGGTAGATAGATGTTGGTGAGTGTCGTGTCAGATGTGTTCATTCCTACGCAGGCGTACGTCTTTTTAGAGCTGGTTCGCCGATCACCTGCAATTGTTGCCTGCCAAAAGATAACAGAGGAAGTAACCTGCGGGCTTCGCCAGTTCTTCGAAATGCTCCCAAGATTTGTCCGACCGTAAAGCGCATGCTCTTCGGTTGTCGTGTGGTTGATCAGATCTTCGGTTATTACAGAAGTCGAACTGTAGTCTGCTTTGCGTATAGAGTCTAGTGTGAATGGGTGCCTGCTTGTTACCGATTGTACCATTTGGCTTTCACGAGGATAGACGACATGTCCAGGGTCAATGGAGTACGTGTTGACATTAGGCTGTTGTAGACTGTCCTCCCAAAGCCATTTGATTTCTTTGCGAATTGCGTCATCTACAGTTGCTGTGAGGCGCATAGACGTCAACGTTAATGTGGCTTCGTTACTACCGCCACTTGAACGGGGGAATTCTGTATCCAAGTACGCTTTCGTAAACGGTTCATATTCAAACCGTACCTTACGGTTGGCAGCATCGGTAATCTGTGTAACAAGCCCACTCCAGCTCATGTACTCATCGAGCGAATTGACAATCGTTTCACTTGGTCTTGGTCGCCACCCTGCCGCGATAGAAGATGAGTCGACATGACCACCATAAAGTGCACTATCCGTCCGTACGTATGTTCGCTTCCCGAGAGCATTGATTTCCACACCACCAAGTTCCCACTTAAAGGTGTGCCCGTCGAAGCCATTAAGCATAGCACGACCACGCATTGGTGAACCTGTCCCTCTTTCACCCCAACGTTGTCCGTTGTAGTCGAACGTGAGAAGCGTTGTGCCATTATACTTGATCGTGTCGAGATAAAAGGTCGTCGGTCCCGCGACATTTTGTATGAAGTTGTCACCTGGTGATAAGCCTGCTTCCTTCCACCTATAGAAATAAATCCATGCCCCAAAGTATTGGGCATACTTTTCGGAATAGAATTCCGGGCCATACGGAGTAATCCACTCGTGAAAAACAAAACTCGTCCCGTCGCCCGGAAAGTACTCCACGCGTCTCGGCAGATTCAACGCGGGTACATCGTCGAAGGAACCATAACCAGGATTGGATGCGAGCATTACGTATTGCTCTTGGCTAACGATCGTACGGTCAATCGTGACTAAAGCATATGCGTTTGAGTTTGCATCGGTTGTTAGGTATGTACCTGTGACGAGCAATGAGTCGTTTTGCAGACTATTACGAGACGGACTGCCCGACCTATAGGAAGCCCGGTGTAAAACAAGAGTAGATCCATCGGCGCGTAGCAGTCGAATAACGTCCTCAAATGCATTCCCATCAACGCGAAACTCATTGAGTGCATGCATGCGATTACACCAATCCCATCCGTCAAGTGCCCAGACCATATCCTGGTCATCGTAATCAGGCACCATAGGATAAGAACCATACGTACTATCGTCAAAGCGCAGATCCCCATGAATGAATGGGCGGCTACACATGGTTAACGGTTGCACAGCAAAGCCCCCTACTCCAAAGACCCATAGAGGTCTATTCTGCGTGAACTTTCTCCAGTGGTTTTGGACAAAAGAACCATCTCCTTCCTTCCAATCCTTGAACGCAGTATAAGAGGCATTCTGGTTATAGTTGAGTGAAAGACCCAGCTTCACGCCATTCATAGACATCGTGGAGATGTCATAGCTGTACTGCGCATTCCCATTCATTTTCGAGATGATGAGACTACCGTCGGCGCTATATCCCTTGCCCTTCATAAAACCACGGCCATCAGCAAGGTCTGTTGCGGCCTCGAGGTTCGACATAAACGACTCAGACGGTCCGTCTTGAGCACAAATATTATTTGCACTGCACGCGACCATAACGAAGGTTAGTAGTAGATTTTTCATGGACGTGCTCCTGGAGCGGGATAGAACGCTCCACAGGCAGGTGTACAGTTTGGAAAGTTGAGTACATCTTCGTTGTCGTAGTATGAAGGTGGACATGCTCGTGGTGGTGAAAGGACGGTCTCGGTAGCAACTTGAAAATCAGCACAACCAGTTTTCTTTACGACATCCAAGTTGTTCACGCAGCACTCGTCAGAACATGCCGATAGTACTCCTTCATTACTCTGCCAGCAGGCCGGTCGACTAATGCGCCAGTGATAGGTGCCCGCGGCACTTGGCGCCCCTGGTTGGAAATTCATGAGATTTTGATGCACGATCATATTTAGTGCCTGCTGGATTCGTCCGCCCGCGGTCCACAGCGAACATGCTCCAGCATACGAGGCGCTCAACACGTTGAGTTCGTATGTTCCAGCGCAAACACGTTTCTGACATGATAGCGTGACAGTGCAACCAGCGTCAATCATGACAGTGATGTTCACAGGTGGCATAAACAAACCCGAACAGTCCGACGCACAGGGGCCGGGGCTTTGTGCAAAGGACACTGACACCGAAGCTGTAACGAACACTGTGGTACAAAGCACAACACGTATTAATCGCATACCAACCTCATAAATTTATTTATCGTACAATGGCGAAACGACGCACAACACGGTGTTGTGTATCATCGGTGACAACCAACTGATAGGTGCCCGATGAAAGCAGGGACACATCAAGTGAAACTGGTCCACTAGTGCCATCGCGTTTTTCTGAAAGAACTATTCTGCCGCCATCATTGACGATTGCAAATGTCAATGGTCGTGCATTGCTATTGTCAATGCGCATTTCAATCGTTGAACCTGTTACAGGATTCGGATTCACTTGGACATTAAAAGGTTCTTCTACATTCTCTTGGATACGTGTGGGCTGTATTGCCGCTCGTGCAGGTGCAGCGTCTGTAACTGGGACGAGTGCGTAGGTTGTGACACCGCCACCGCGCGATGGACGACGGTCAGTTATTCCGTCATCATCCATCATCTTTCGAGCTGACTTATTGGTAGTTGCTGCCGAAAGCGCGACTACATCTAGCGATTCCGATTGGTCCAAGTCTCTTTTTGCAAAAAGTATATAGACAGCATTCGTATCGTGGACTACGTCGATGGTGTCGTGCATGCGCTTGACGTTGCGTTCCTTCGACGATGTTGTGCGCTTGCCGACTGTGATGCGTCCATGCACGTGCACTACAACATCATAGAACCCATCGTTGTTCATGTCGAGGTTGCTGAAGCCCAGGTCGCGCTTGTCCCACCCGGGTACTACTATCGAGGTTAATTCTTGCCCTTCAGTTTTGCGCTTTTCATAATGAGCAGAATCGCAGTAGGCCGAGCCCTTTTCGCGTTTGCCCCACGCGATTACAATTTCAGATGTCTTGGATGCTTTCGTTGGTTTGTACCGAATCGTATCTGCAATGCAATCTGCATTCAGGTCACAGCGATTCCATGAGAGTCGGTCTTGGCCATGCATCGTCACAAGGCCAAAGCATAGGCTGATAGCAGTAATGTAAACGCGCATAGATCCCCTTGTGCAATGCAGATGAAATCCAGTGGAACCCAACGACTGAACCTACAGAGTTAGCTCGACCAGCCAACGCTAAGAATGCGTAACAGCAGGTTGCCTGACAATAATATTACATGCCATCAAGCAAGACATCCCCATTTATGGGCATTTTCACATCGACGGACGACTTTCTTCAGAGCCGGGTCAATGGCTCGCGAATAAGCTCCAGGAATTTGTCGAGGTCGGAACCGATACACACAAGCGCTGTAGGTATCGTGTACCCAGTTCACTTGTTCTGAACTGGTACATATACAGTCTTGGCATTCGCACTCACGTGATGCACCGAAATCGTCACGTAGCAGCACAGCAATGCTCTCGTACAGTCTAAACCTAGACACCTTGAAGGCTTAGAGTACAATTGGCAGCACTGAACAGCGCGGTATCTGTTTATCGGTTGCGGCTTTCTCATTTATTGTTAGTTCAATGGTCTTGGCACTGCCTATATTTACGGCAGAATCGACGGTAGTCTTTCGACACCGATCTCTGTTGCGTTGTGTTTGAGCCCATGATCTTCGACAACTGCCATACGCCGAGTGCGATTAGGCACATAGCAACTTGTAGGCTCAGGTTGCTTTGCTTTCATATGATGATGCTTGCAGTAAGCGCGTTTACAGTGTTTGCTAGTGATGGCAGTGAAGGGACTCAAGGCCAAGGGGCTGCACAACAGGACACAACAAAGTCTGCCGATAGTAGCGCATTTGTGAAGGTGTCGGGGTCGGTGACGTTAACTGCCGACTTTTACAACTATTCGTCGACTGATAGCACGAGGCCCGGACGTCGTCCTCCGGCATTGTATAGATTGTTAATATCTCCGACGCTGAGTTTTGGCGATCTGATTTCTCTGCCGTTTAATATTATTCTGACGTGGCCCGAAACAAATACGATAACGCCACGGACAATTAGTCCGACCATTGCTCAGTTCCTGGAAAACCCTGCAAACGCATTGGGCCTTTCGAGCTTTACGCCAACCATTGGTTGGGCGAAGTTTCATTTGGGGAGTCACTCCCCCATCTACTCGCCATTAAGTGCCGGCGATCAACAGATATTCGGTGGCGGTTTCGATCTGACGCCAGGAAGTTTTCGAATAGCGGCATCGGCTGGGACATCGCAGAGAGCAATCGAACCCGACACGTCTATTAATGCGGCGGGATCGTACCGGCGCACGATGTACATGGGACGTCTTGGGTTTGGAAGCGAAGACGCTGCACTATTTGGGTTGAACGTTGTGTACGCAACAGATGACACGAATTCTCTTCGCAATAATATTTCAGCAATCATACCAGCACGAAACGACTCTGTAGTTATTCCTGCCGATACTATTCGCTTGCGAGCCGAAGAGGGTTTCGTGACGTCGCTTGATATGAAGGTTCAGTTCACAGAAACGATGTCATTTGTTGCCGAAGGTGCTCTATCGAGCTTTACACGCGACGTGCGTGCACAGGAAGTTGTGATTGATGGCAACCCTCTTGATTTCATTTCAACAACGCGCACGTCGTCACGCGCGGACATCGCAGCGAGCGCTGCGTTCAACATCCGCGAACCCATCTGGGGCATACGACTGAGTGGCTTGTACATGGGCGCGGGCTTTGTGCCCTTGGGCTTTACGTTTATGCAATCGGACCGTCTAGAGTTCAGCGTCGCTCCGAGTCTGCGCTTGTTCGATAACGCGTTCTCGATCAATGGTTCGATTGGTGAGCGCATCAACAATCTGTCGCGCACAAAAGCGGAAACGCAGAGGCAAGTGATCGGCTCGGTGAACCTGAACGCAGATTTCAGCGACGAATTCAATCTTTCAGCACGCTACTCGAATTTCGGAATTCGCAACGATCAACGCAGCGATACACTCAAGCTTCAGACGGTAAGTCAGTCGTTGAGCATCGACCCCACATACACGCTACAGGGCGAGACAATCACGCATATCGTGAGTGCTGGCTTTGCTATCGATGACTACAAAGACTACAACGTTGTGAGTGGTGCAGAAAGTTCGAACGATACCCGTACTTTGCTGGCCTCGTATTCGGCTTCGTTCAACGAGTTTCCGCTGACGGTAAACGTCCTTGGCAGCTACATGGAAAACCGCCTTTCATCGGGCATCCTCTTCATTCGAAGCATTGGTACGAGCATTGGCTATTCGTTTTTAGAGCGTAGGCTGTTGTCGACGTTTTCCGTCACAGCATCGGGAAGCACATTTGGATCGAGCCCGACGGACGGACAGCTCTTTTTTAAGCTCGGACTTCGCTGGAAGGCTACCACGATGATTGATGTCGCTGCAAACGTTGGTAACAATCGTTATAATTATGGAAGTCCGCTTCCAAGCGGTGGCGAGTTTCAGGAATTGATTACGCAACTATCAGTTTCTACACGATTCTGAACAGAAGGCTGCACACATGATGACTTCTATACTAAACTTTGCTTGCTTATCAGTACAGACTCTACTTGTAACGATTTCTGCGCTTACCATGTTCGCAGCATCTGCAGGCACATTGATCGCGCAGCAACTTACAGTCCGACTTAATGTCAGCAGCCGACCAGACCCTTACCTCTCGAACTGGGCACAGAGGAAAGACGTTGTCATAGTAACGATTACAAACCCTGGTGCACAGACGAACGGACGTTTTGATACACAGGTGAGCCGTGATGGAGTGTTGCAGGCGCACACAAAACCTGCGAGCATGCCCGTGCTTGTAATCCCACCTGGTGTTTCGCAGTTTTTCGCCGAAGACATTATTCCTTTCTCTGCTGTGACGTTTGTAGGATCTGGAAAAGAAACCGCATTGCGAACTGGCATGTTGCCAGCAGGCGAATACGAACTCTGTACAAAAATCCTCGATGCTGCTACCCTTGCGCCCATCTCAACGCCCGTGTGCAAAAACTTTACGCTTACAAGTTTTCAGGCGCCTGTTCTGTTGTTGCCCGAAGATGGCAGCATGCTGGCAAGAGGTAATCGTCCGCGGTTTAGATGGACAGGGGTCTCGCCTAAGCCAACATCGCAAGTCAGCTATCATGTAAGGGTCTTTGAAGTCCTGCAAGGACAAACCCCCGTCAACGCTTATCGTGTGAACCGTCCCATTCTCGATGTACCCGGTGTACGCACCCTCGATCTGCAGTGGCCCCCCGATGTCGAGCTGCCACGTCAGGGCATGCGCTATATCTGGTCGGTTCGCGCTCTCGATGAAAACAACAACCCTCTCGGTGAACCCGATGGTTATGCATCGCCGTTTGTGTTTTCGGGATGCTGTGAAGACATTTCAAGCACAGGAAAGAAGTCGACTACTACGGATGATGGGTCACCAGTTAACAAGAGCACTGGCACAACCAACGAGAGTACGACGGGTAAGAAAAGTACTGGTGACGAGACAGGCTCTTCGACAACGAAAAGCGGCGTCACGGTAGATGCCGGTGCATTGGGGACGGGAACGGTAGACGCGACCTCAAAGCAGGCAATTCAGAACACGCCGTGGGTAGACCCCAATCCGCCTGGACTTCCCTGTAATCAGTGCAGTTATGGTGTAGTAATTACTGATACAGCGGCCGGTGCGACGCCGGTGAATACGGGTGATTCGTTGTCACTCGGACGCTTCAAGTTGAAGGTGACAAGTCTAACGGACAGTGCTTCGGCAATGGTGAAGGGCAAGGGCGAGATTTACATTCCGTGGCTGCTTGCCAAAGTCATGGTGACGTTTGACAGCCTGAAGGTGAATGCTGCAAAGCAGGTGGTAAAAGGACAAGCCAATGCAGAGATTGATGCGACAGCACCGCAGTACCCGCAGCAGTGGGCAATTAATCAGGCGACGAGCTGGAATTGGACAAAGCAATCTGTGAAATGGGTAGATGATTTCATTAAGCAGAAAGGCGCTATTGTAAAATCGGTTAACAACATGAATGTGCCGATGAAGCTTCCACTTGGCTTCAACAACGTGAAAGGTTTTACGATTTGCATTTCCGAGATGAAATTCTTAACGACCGACGCTGTGCTGGCTTCGGTAGCGACGGTGCCCCTTGCCAAACTTGACGACACATTGAGTTTCGGACTCAAACAAATTCCAATCTGTCCGCAGGGGTTTGGGAAGTCCGGACGCCTTGAGATCTTGCAGGACATCGACGTCCGCGGTCTCACACAAAACCAACCCACATTTGCAATTGCAGCAAAAGCGCCAACCAATTCGCGTCAGGGTTGCTACATAACGTTCGGGTGTGATAACAACTCAGACACACTTGCTATGGATATCGACGTTACGTTCCCCCGTGCGTGGATGACGCCACGTCCAGACCCCGACTCAACAAAACAATCGATTGCGAACCTCAAAGGCAAGACCATCAACTGGTCGGAGTGGATGTTGGTTGGCAATCTGACGGCAAGCACGTTTGCGAATACCAACGGACTCGGTCTAGTGATAGACACGCTGGCGTTTGATTATAGCGATCTCGAGAATCCGCCGGGCATTGTGTTCCCAGCAAACTACGTTGGCATTACCGACACCACGTTTAATGGTTTCTATGCCAAGCGCATAAAACTGTGGATGCCCGATGGATGGAGAACGTTTGCAGATACCGACGCAGCGCCACAGTTCACTGCAGAAAAGCTCATCATTAACAAGAATGGTTTTACGGGCACACTTGTCGGCTCGAACATCGTGCAGTTCCCAAAAGCAAACCTCAACCGGCTTGCTGCAAGTGTCGACACCGTAAAAGTTGTTTTACTGAACTCGAATCTTACAACTGCATACATGCGTGGGAAGATCACCCTGCCAATCACGGACACCACTTCTGCCAACGGCATTCTGTATAAGGCACTCTTTAACGGCACACAAAAAACATTTGACTTTTCGTTGACGCCAACAGGCACGTTGGACCTCAAGCTCTTTGCAGGTGCTAAACTCACATTGTTGGCTACATCATCGCTGACGATGAGCATCAAAAAAGGTGCGAAGAAGTTCAACATGGTATTGAACGGAGACGTTGGCTGGAATAACGCAGATATTCAGGTTGGACAGAAGAAAATCAACATTGATCTTTCCCCCGATTTTGAAAACTTCAGCTTGGGATACGACGAAGCGGTAAGTCCGAACCTTTCCCTTTCTCCGGGTGATTGGAGTTACGCCAGTGCGCAGAAGAAACTCGCGAAGATTCCAGTAACCATAGATAAGATAAAGTTCACACAACCAGCGGTGCAGGGCGCGGAAGCGTTGCGCGTGAAGCTTGCGTTCGATCTAATCATCAGCCTCGATTCCAATCGCATTGGGGGTAAGGGTACATTCGACATCATGGGATCTGTTGAACGGAATGAGCCGGGCTCGAAGCATAAATTCCGTCCGAAGTTTCTCGACTTCAACGTTTCGAAAGTCATTGTCTTCGCACATCTGCCTGCTGTTAGCATCGATGGCGAACTGAACTTCTACAACGACGATCCGCTGTGGGGAAATGGTTTTTCTGCAACCATTAAAGCAAAGTTTAAAGAACTGCAATTGCAACTCGATGCAGCAGCAATGTTTGGATCGAAGGTCGACAACACAAACACGCGCTTTCGATACTGGTTTGTAAGTGCAAAGGCAATCCTGCCTCCTCCGGGCATTGTGTTTCTACCTGGTTATGCGTTCTACGGCTTCGGTGCAACAGCATGGCGCAGAGTGAATGTGAATATGACCGGAGCTAAGCCCGATGTGAATCAGGTTGCAAATGCTACGTCGAAGGCTGCAAATGCTGTGAGTGGCGCGACCATGGTGCCGGATAAAAACATCGGCTTCGGTTTCAGAGCGCTGGCTGTACTTGGTACATCGCCCGACCCTTCGAAGATGAATGCCGATGTTGCAATTATGGGTCAGTTTTCAAACTCGGGTGGCATGACGAACATTGGCTTTCAGGGTGACATCTGGCTAAAGGCAAAGCTGCTTGAGCGCGCGAATGCTCCGGTTAAGGGAACACTGAATATCACGTATGATTTCACAACAAGGATTTTCGATCTCAATGCGACGGTCACCGTCAACAAGCCCCCTGTCACAGGAAATGGAAACCTTAAGGTCCATCTCGAAGGCCTCACCGGCATCTGGTACGTCAAGCTCGGCGAGCCAACAAACAGAAACACACTAAACGTCAATTTCCTCGGTACAAGCATTAGCGCTAATACGTACTTCATGTTCGGCAAGAATATTACCCCGCCGACTGGTTTTACGCAGCGTACGGTAAACGGCTTGGCCTCGGCAGGATGTTATGGCATGACGCCTAGTTCTGCCGGGACATCTGCTGCAATTTCTGGGAATGGTTTCGCTGGCGGACTCGATGTTGGGTTCGACTCGGGCGAACGCACACGCAACATCGTCGGACGCGTGTATGCAAAATGGAGATTTGCAGGGGGCTTTGAATTCAATGCATCGGTACTGCGCTATCCGAATGGTTCGCTCTGCGGATACGATGGTATGAACTGGTGGTACGTGCAAGCAAATGCCGCTGCGTATGCAATAGCGAGTGCCGGTGTCTGGATATCACCAAAGAAAATCTCTGATGGGTGTATTGTGTGTTGCACCAAAAACCACCCGAGCGGTTGCACATTCAACATTGCACAGATAAAGTTTGGTGCATGGGCACAAGCGGGATTCCCGAACCCGTCATGGGTCGAAGGACAGGCGAGCGGTTCGTACGACGTGTTGGGTGGTGCCTTCTCAGGAAGCTTTAACGCAGAGTTTAGCGTCGGCACAAAGTGCACACCTGCCCCACCGGCTGCAGCAACAGTTGCAGCTCAGGATGTTGCCGAAGAACAAAAAAACCAGCTCATCAAGTCTGTTGAGCCTGCAAACAACACTACTAATTTTTCACACAAAGACGCTGTGAGAGTGTTGTACACATTCGAACCCAATGTTGCATTTGCGCTTCCTGAACAGCAGGGCGGCTCAGCGGGCAATACTGTTAATCGGACGTTTCAAGCGAAGTATACTGTTGCCGTTGAGAAGAACGTTAGTGGTGTTTGGACTGGATTACAAATTCAAAGCACAAAGGATGCGCTCGGCGCTTTTCTCTATCGCAAGAAAGCCCCCTTGCAAATCAGCAATCAGAATTCGAACAATAATGCAATGAACGATCCACCTGCACCGCCGAAAAAGGGACCCCCTATGTCGATTGGCGATGCTGTGATCGTTACGCCGACGCTCGGACCTACTACAACGACGACGACAATGAGTCAGGCGAATGTGAATACATATAGCAACCCGTTTGAGAATACTCCTCCAGCAACAGAAGCCGACAACTTTAGCTTTAACAACACTGCCGCGTTAGCATTCCTCAAGAACACGGCGAACTGGGACAGCTCGGCATCGTTTCGCGTGACGGTGGTCGGAACGCTGTGGGAACTGAACACTAGCAATCAGTGGGTTGTGGCGAAGAGTAAGACGTCGAATCAGGACATCAAACAAACCATTATTCGAGTGTTCAGCACTCCGCTCATACTGATTGCGACGAAAAAGAACACAACAAACAATCAGCAACAAAATTGAGCCAGCTCAACCAAACGGCTACTATGAACATGAAAACCACTGTCCTTTGGTCGATCGCGCTCATCCTGTGTTCGACGTACTTAGCTGCCCAAGATGCTGACGATTTAAAGAAGGCGTTAGAGCAGAAAGTTGTCGGTATTGGAAAGCGCTATGCCGACTCGGCAGTAATTCGTTGGGCACCGAGCAACGCTGCCCTGTGGAGAATGTCGAAGGCGAGCGGCTACAACATTGAGCGTGCAGAGCTTTCGAACGGAAAAGCCGGAGCCTTCACGACTCTAAGCACGCCTGCATTCATGCCATGGACGCCGCAGGAATGGGCTGCATATCTCGAAACAAGTCAGTTTGCCGATACGACAGAAGCACAAGTCGTGATGATTGCTGCTGCAATGTCAGAACAAAGTGCAGAGCCCAACGACTTTCCGGTAAACGATCCAGAGCAGATCGATTCTCTCCGCGTAAACGCAAATCGGTTTGAGATGAATTTCAATTTTGCACTCATTGCGGCAGAGCGCAGTAGAATAGCGGCGAACGGACTCGGTTTGCGATATGTAGATCGTACTGTGCAACGAGGAACGGCATATCAGTATCGCGTTACGCTTCTCGGTAACACAGCGCCATACGTTGTTGCCTCAGCGCTGATTGATGTCTCGGCAAAACCCAATACCTACACACCGCAATCGAAGGCAATCAACGCCAAGGAGCTCGATGCTACTGTTCTTTTGCAGTGGGCGAATACACATGGGCACTCGACCTTTAATGTATACAGATCGTTCGATGGTAAACAATTCGATAAACTCACATTAACTCCAATCTTAACCTTAAAGAACGGTGAATCGGAAACAGATGCCGATGGATATCTCGACACGAGCCTTACGAATTACAGAGTGTACTACTATCGCGTTACCGGCAACAATGCCTTCGCCGAAGAGGAAGAAATCGGCACCATCAAAGCAATGCCCCGCGACCGCACTGCACCGCTCATCCCTAGCGGTGTGCGTACCGAACACGTAGGTGTGCGTCACGTAAAAATCACATGGGAAATGCTCGAGCCCGTCGAACGCGACCTCGTAGGCTTTCGCGTCACCCGCGACACCGTTGACGAGGGAGTGGAAGACGGCATGGGTCAGGGGTCTGGAAAGGGGTCCGGCGCCAAGGCACTACATAACAACGTCCTCCCAGCCTCTTCCCGAGAGTACACCGACACATCTGCGGTGTTGGGTAACACGTACTACTACAGAGTCGAGGCCATCGACACGGCACGCAATATCTCGAGATCGTACTCTGTCTATGTGGCGTTCTCTGACAGCATACCGCCGTCACCGGCGTTCCTCGTGAAAGGCACGATGGACACCAACGGTGTTGTGCGAATTACAGTACGTCATCCAAACGACAAAGACCTTATGGGTTATCGCGTGATGATGGCAAACGACGCAGAGCACGAATTCACAGTTGCGAGTGAGATGTTTAACGAAGACTCTGTGTTCAATCGCAACGACACAGTGTTTACCGACACAGCAGAAGTGCGTACGCTTACAAAGAACCTGTACTACAGATTCATATCACTCGATTACCATTACAACGAATCGGAAAACAGCAACACAATTGTTATACCACGTCCCGACGTCATTCCGCCCGTTGCACCTGTCATTACAGACTATCACATCACAGATTCGAGCATCGTTATAGACTACGTGCCAAGCAGTAGTCGTGATGTACGCAATCATGTGATACTTCGCAGGCTATTCACCGAGAAAGGTGCGGATGTCAGCGACGGTGTTGCTGTCGATAGCAGCGCAATTATTCCGTGGGACTCGATAGGGCGTCCAGGTATTCGCGAGAGTGTCCTCGAAGACCAAAGTCCCCCTCTCTCAAAGAAGTACGAGTACGCACTCATCGCTATCGACAGCTCTGGCCTTCGGTCTCCTCTTTCGAACATCGTTACACTATCGCGCGTTGACAACGGCATACGTCCGGTCGTCACCAACGTCAGTGCCGCCTACGATTCTTCTTCGAAATCCGTCCGCTTGCAATGGACCTATCAGCCACTGGATGAGATACTAACTTTTGTTATCTATAAGTCAACTGGCGGACCACTTCAGTCCTACACGCTTGTGAAAGACCAAAACCTGCGCGAGTTCTTCGACAAACAATCGTTCGCTCCCGGAACGAAATATGCCATCAAGGTTTTGACAGCATCCGGCGCAGAGTCTAGGCTCAGTGAGGGCGTTGAGGTAAGAAGATGATATCAGTTCACAGCTAAAAGCTGTAACTACTGTTCAATCCTAGTGCTTGTACCACTCATCGCGCCATTTCTTCATGAGGTCGATTTCGCGTTGTTGCGCTGCGATGATGTCGTCGGCTAGCTTTTTCATCTCAGGATGTTGCGCTTTTTGCTGGGCATCCTTTGCCATGATTAAGGCAGCTTCGTGATGTGGTATCATCATATCAATAAAGCGATGATCGTATTCGGCGTCAGCCTGACCAAGACGATCGGTCATCATCTTGTTCATCTTGTTCATCTCCTGCATTCCGCCATTCATGCATTTTTCACACATTGCCGGGTCGTGTTTCATGCACGCATCATGATTCATCGTGGCGTCATTCTTCATCGACATGTCGTTATTCATGCCCTTCATGTCGGACATTTCGGACTTCTCTGTTTTCGAACAGCCTATTACAGCTACAGAAAGCAGGACGCAGATCGCTAGTTGCTTTACCATCACTTCTCCAGTGGATTGATCGTGAATCGCACGAAAACTCTAAAATTCTGACCCCTCGACGGCAGGTAGAGTGTTAGGTTCCATAGCACAATCCCGGTGTTGCGTCGCACACTAACATGTTGTTGTAGTATTAATCCATTCCGTTGTAAGATTATCCGGTCGCTCGTTTATTTCGTATCAAATGCCGAATATGTAAGGTCTATGGGTCTAGTTAAACGCCCGCAGAGTTCACCATGGTAGAGGCTCAACGATCATGAAAAGACGATCCTTCGTTCAAGGCATAGCAGCAACAGCTGCCCTCAGCCTTACGTCATCGTTCGGCGTTCATAGGCTTTGGGCTGTTACCAGTCATGAAACGCCAATGATGCTGCGTTTCCCAGCTGATTACGATGGTGCTACGATAGCAGTAGTACTTGCACAAAGCAGTATTTGGCCTGAAGCAACTTCAGAGACGTACCGCTTTGGTGGCTACCCAGGCGTTACCATACGCAAGGACACCGGCGATATACATTCGCTGATGGTGAACAACATGCTAACGACACCGCTAGCCGTGCATTGGCATGGGTTGGACGTTCCGAGTAGTATGGACGGACACCCCATGGATGCCATTACGCCAGGTGCTATGCGAGAATACAGATTCGAAGTGAAGAACAGGGCTGCGACATACTTCTATCATTCACATAGTCACGAGCGTACCGGCAGAGAAGTAAACAAGGGGCTCGCTGGCCTATTCATTGTCAGCGATGCCGAAGAAAAGGCACTGCAACTACCATCGGGAAACCGGGACTTCCCGCTCATGATTCAAGATGTACGCGTTGATGATCAGCATGCGATTCTTTACGGACTCTCTCCTATAGATCGCGCCGAAGGTTGGTTAGGTAATACCATCCTTGTGAACGGTACACCAAATGCATTTCACGTAGTCGAACCTGCGTGGCATCGTGTTCGCATTGTAAATGCGTCGAATGCTCGTATCTATGATTTTAAACTTTCTGATGGTTCTGGTTTTGTTGTTATAGGCGGTGATGGCGGTCTGCTAAGCACACCTCAAACTGTCTCCTTGCTGAGATTGGCTCCATCAGAAAGGGCTGAAGTACTAATTAATTTTAGTGCGTTTTTACCCGGCACTTCTGTTACACTGCAGAGCGGCGTGTTTACTGTGCCGGCCGGACACATGGGCACAAGTCGGTATCCGCAAGGAATTCCGCTCGACATTATCCGATTTGACATCGTTGGCACCCCTGACACCTCTTTCCAAGTTCCCACTGCGCTGGCAACAATTCCGCCGCTGCCAGATGTTACAGGATTTCCTGTTCGTAAGTGGGACTTTGACATGGTAATGGGTCCGATGATGAAGCACACGATCAACGGCCGCGTATTCGAGATGATGCGTACCGACGTCACCATTCCTCCTAATACAACAGAAGTTTGGGAGTTTGTGAATAAAGAAGAGGATATGCTTCATCCGATTCACGTCCATGGCCGGCAATTCCGCGTGTTGTCGAGGAGCAGCGGTCCGATCGCTCCGCATGAATCGTCATACAAAGACACAATCCTTCTCAACCCCCGCGAAACGGTTCGAATCCTAATAACCACAACAGAGTACGAAGGCATGTTCCTTCTGCATTGTCACAATCTCGAGCACGAAGACGAAGGCATGATGCTAAACGTACTTATTTCGAACACAAACGATGTTTTGGATGAAGCTGATGAGAGTTTTCATGTTGCATACGTTCAAGAAGACAATGTCGTTAGGGTGAAGACCGAGGAACATGTTGGAGCACCCCTTGTGATAAGAAATCTCCAAGGGGCTGAAGTGTTGTCGGCCACAATGCACTCTTCAGATGTATCAATCGATGTCGGTGCGCTTACGTCGGGTACGTACTTCTTGTCCATAAACGGATATTCAAAATCATTTCAATTGATTAGATAATGAAACAGCTTCTCCTTGTCTCCGTTTTCTTGATGTCTGCTATAGCGCCAATGTGGTTATTCGCAAACGAACACACATTCCCTTTCGAACCGGTGCACAATGGACGTGAGTATCCGATGCTTGTGAAAGGGGCAAAGGGGGCTCTCGTGTGTACATATTCGAGTCGATTGTCACCGTCCGGACATAAGGTTAGGCTCGCAATTTCAGAGGATGAAGGCCAAACCTGGCGTCACATCGACAGCATAGCGAAGCTTCGCGCATCTATGTTTGGGTTGCAGCGGAGGCCGACAACAGTTCAGACATCCAATGGCACACTTGTGTGCACCTATGAAGACTCGAAAACCTCGGGTGAAATGCCCAAGGTATATATGACTCGAAGCACCGACAATGGCGTAACGTGGACGGCGGCAGTTGCAATCTATTCTGGACCTCAAGCTCCAATGCAGGACTTTTCATCTATGGCAGCCGGCACAGATGGCAACCTTGTTGTGGTATCGGTCTCGAGTGACGCTACAGAGTCTGGCACGCATATTTTTCTTGTGCGTTCCACAGACCATGGTGCAAACTGGTCGTCACCTATAAGAGTAAATCGCAAAGGCTGGATTGGCAAAGCATGTGAGTGCTGCATGACGTCTGTTGCCATTGCTGAGGACGGCACCGTAGGCGTTGCTTTTCGTGCAAATCGCAGCAACATACGTGACGTACATGCAGCGTTCTCAACGGACGGTGGACTAACGTTTGCCGATCCGGTACGCATTCAGGATATGCCATGGACCGTTGATGGGTGTCCCTCGACTGGTCCATCAATTGCCTTCGACGGCAACTCGAAAGCACACATTACATGGCGCGACTTCCGCGATGGCGCGACGCAGGCCGTGGTCTGGTATGCATCTATACTATCAACCGGAACAACCACACCACAGAATGTCGATCTCAGCTCGCTCGCTGCTTCGGACTCAGACTACCCTGCGTTAACAGTTTCTTCCGATGGCCAGTCTATAACGGTAATCCACGAAAGCACAAATGGATTGCGGGCGGCGGTTTCTGCAGATGGTGGTAACACGTTTACGTCGCGCGTAGTCGACGAACTCGTCAAACAGAACTCAAGTGTTCATGGCGTTACACTAGACGACGGTCGTGTTGTGCTTGCATGGATGGCAGGCCGAGATGGTTCCTTTGACGTTGCTTTTTCAGGCCTGTTAACGTCTACTGTTCTTCAAGACCCTTTTCAGCCCCCTACTCCGAAGCATGTTGTCGGATGGCTGCCGATTCAGGAAAATGATGATGTAATGGCTTACGATTTAAGTGGTCGGCAGATTGGTGTGATTATAGACTCATTCGGACGAAAACGTGCGCGACCAGACTGCAGAGGTGCTGCAATCATGGCTATCGTTTCTTCTAACCATCAACATTTTCACCTAGTAATTCCAGAATAACTTATGAAGTCTCTCATCCTTGCCACTCTCTTGCTAGTTATTCATACGGCGACGTTTGCACAAGAGCGCAATGTCGTCTTGGTAATGAATCAAACTATAAATGGAAGTCCCTTTGCACTGAATTCTCCGCAAGAGTCAGGCACTGCAGGCCAGATGTTCAAACTCACACGTCTCGAATATTATGTGTCGGGCATTCAGATTGTGCACGATGGTGGTCAGATAAAGTCGATATCCGATCTCTATCTGCTGGTACATCCGTCGACCAACAACCGGTTTAACCTAGGGATGCACATGGTTAATCAAATCGAGGGTATCCGATTTAGTATCGGCGTAGACCCAGGGCGTAATCACGCCGATCCTGCAACGTACCCGGCGTCACACCCACTTGCTTTAAAAAACCCAAGCATGCACTGGGGATGGGCTGCTGGTTACAGATTTATCGCGCTTGAAGGTTTTTCCGGCCCTTCTGCAAACATGCTTACAACAAATTTTCAAATTCATGCACTGGGTGATGAATTATACAAACCAGTTCAAATAACCACACCGGCAGTTGTGCAAGAAAGTGAGCTCGTAATTACCATCCAAGCGGATTACAAAAAGGCGCTTCAAGGAATTGATATTTCTCAAGGACCAATCAATCATAGCGGAGAGGGCGAAGCTCTAGTGTTGATGCAAAATTTCGGTGCCCTTGTCTTCACCGCAGGTGCGACATCAGGTATACAGTCTGAAGTGCCAAGCAAGGAAGAACTAATACATGCATATCCAAATCCTTCCATCGATCTGGTTACGATTCAGTCGTCGTTTCCTAACAACACTCCCGTTGTTCTAACAGATATGCTTGGTCGCACCGCCGCAACCACTGTACTTGAAAATGGCATTGCAAGATTTACACTCTCAGGCTTTCCTGCTGGATTGTATGCCGCAACTGCTACGGATGGCACGACCTACCAGAGCGTATGTATTAGCCTCGCACGCTAGTTCGTTTGCATCGCGATGGCACCGTGCCACTGACGTGGAACCAAAGCGTTACCGTGACGTCGGGTGGACCTGATAATCTTACAAGAGATTAGCTCTATACTGTAATGCCCTCCATCGAGGATGACGTAGGTTGCGGCGCCTAAAACGCAAAAGTTGTTTTCACACCATCGAGAAGATCCTCACATGCATCGTTTCCTCTTAATAATTTTTACTGTGTTAGCTGTTAGCCTCGTCGGCTGTGCGAAGTCAGAAACAGAAACAGCTAAAGCTTCCGGCGAACTATCCGAAGACCATGCGCACGATGCGAGTCACGCTCATTATACGTGCCCAATGCATCCCGAAGTCGTAAGTGATAAGCCGGGAATTTGCCCTAAGTGCAAAATGGATTTGGAACTAGTAGACGAGTCTGTGCACAATGGCCTGCATGATGCGACGAAATTCAAGATGGACTTCGTAACACTGCCATCGACGGTAGCGCCAACGCAACCTGTAGTGTTAAGATTTACACCTAAAAATGCAGCTGATAACACTTCACTAAAGAACCTGAAAATCGTGCATGAGATGCCGATGCACCTTCTTATGGTGTCACATGACCTTTCATGGTTTGCGCACGAACACCCAGAAGCAAAACCCGACGGTTCGTACGAACTTGCTTTTCGGTTCCCAAAGGCAGACAAGTACCACTTGTATGCAGACATTACACCAGCGGATGCCTCGCACAACCAAGTGTTCAAGCTAGAGAAGACGGTTGGCCAGGCTTCATCTGTTGAACCGAACCTCACACCAAACGTACGTTTTAGCGGTGATGGTTACGAATACGAACTACGAAGTGAACCGACTGCGTTAACCGCAGGTAAGTCTGCGACGCTTACGATTGTTATCAGTAAGGGGCGCAAAGGTGTCACGAACATCGAAAACTACCTTGGTGCATTAGGACACATGGTCATTATTAGCGAAGACCGTGAAGATTTTCTTCATGCTCACCCTGAAGATCATGCACATACAACAGCAGAGATGAAAGACCCTTCGCATTCCCACAGCGGCTCGGGATCGCACGGGGCGATGTCTCACGAAGGCAAGGCCAACGGACCTAATGTCAGCTTCATGACGTTGTTCCCAAAATCTGGGAAATACAAGGTTTGGGCGCAGTTCAATATTGACGGCAAAGTGCGTACCGCGCAGTTTGTTGTCAGTGTAGGCTGAGCTCAGCTTGTTGTCAGTGTAGGCTGATCTCAGCTTTTTGTCAGTGTAGGCTGATCTCAGTTTGTTGTTAGTGTGGGTTGAACCTTACACGCGTCAGTTTTGATGTCAACCTAGGCTCTTTCATGTATCGTTCGGTCGCTTGCATTCTTCTTATTCTATCGGCCATATGCGCTCACGGACAGAGTCAGCGAATGGTGGGTGTTGACGAGGTGATTGCATTGGCGCGCGCTAAAGCGCCTGATAAACTGCGGGCCGAGGCGTTGGCCATGCAAGCTTCGCGATGGCAACAATCGAGCTCTGCAATCTTTCCGTCGCGTCCACAGATTAGCCTCGACTACGATACTGAACGACCGTTCGGTACGAACGATTATCAGTTCTCGGTTGGGCTCTCTCAGGAATTGTCTCTTTGGGGCGCTAGATCGCGTTCGCGCACTGTTGCGGAGAGCTTTGCAAAAGCAGCGGACGCAGCACAGGCTTCTGTAATAACACGCATCGATCTAACAACACGACTCTTGTACAACAAGGCATGGTCTCTCTCTCAGCAGGTTGCACTCGCCGATAAACTTGTTTTATCGTCAACGAACCTAGTAGAAGCATCACGACGTCGACTTGATGCTGGCGACATGTCGCTGCTCGAACGAAACATCATTGTGCTGGCAGCAAACAGACAGCGCATAGAACTCGAACGTGTGAATTCAAAATATGCGCAGGCCATCGGTGAACTTGAGGCGTTAACTGGACTGGATTTGCAGAACTCTACGCTTACTGCGGATACCACGTCGATTGTGTCGTCACCGCTAGATGCTACTGTTGATTACTATCTGCTGTCGCCGGACTGGGTACGTCTCGGCAATGATATACGCATTGCAGAAGCACAGCTCGAGCTAGCTAGAGTTAGCGTCTTGCCGAATCCTACAATCGGTCTTGCGTACTCGCAGGATCGGCTCTCAATTGAGGGAAGCGAAATTCAATACTCTGGTTCCGCAGGGCCGTCGATACGTAACATTGAATCGTTTGGCAATAGCGTAGGGCTGCAGCTTACTATCGCACTTCCAATTGCCATTCCGGGTATTTGGCAACCAAACATGACGTCGATCGCCCAGCGTGAGGCGACGCTGCTTGAATTGCAGGCTAACCAAATACAGCTAAAAATTGAACTTGCAGGCAAAATGGCACGGCTCTCGTCTCAGATCGCGCGCATTCAACGGGCGCTTCGGGTCTATCAAGAGTCGCTCGTCTTAATTGAGCAAAATGATGAACTGTTGTCTAAAGGGTACGAAGGCGGCGAGCTTAGTGTGACGGAACTACTTGTAGGTAGACAGCAATTAGCCGATATGCAATCTGGACAGCTCGACCTAATCCGCGAGTTTAGAGATGCAGAGATATTTCTACGGAGCTTGACAACCAGATGAAGCACATCACTCTTGTTCTAGCGGGCTTACTGATTTGCGTGCGTGTCGTTGCCCATGGCGGCGAAGATCACAGCAAACCTTCAGCAACACCAACAACCTCGATTGGTGGATCGGTTCTTAAAGTTGTTTCGTATCCCGGCAATCTTGAAGTGCTCGTTAAATATCCTGCACCAAAGCTCAATGAATCGGTAACAGCGCGAATCTTTTTTGCGGATTACGCAAGCAATCATCCTGTTAATCCTGATGTAATAGAACTATCGTTTCCTGAGTTAGCAGGCGCAAGCATTGCGAAGCAACCTATAAAGCTTAGCGATGGTGTGTATGAATTTGCTGTGTTGTTTTCTCGTGATACCAGTTACACAGCGGTATTAAAGGTCAAGGTCGATAGCACCGAACTCCTAACAACGTTGTCCCCTTTTTATGCTGGTTCGTCTGCCGATCGGCAGTTGCTCGGTACATCAACCGAAACCGTCAAGTCTGCCGAGTCGATTTCATTAACAACGTGGTTGTTGGTGGCACTCTTTGTAAGTCTCGCACTTGTTGCGTTTTGGCTAATTCGTAAGCGTAAGCGGCATGTAAACGTGGCAATGCTTGCTGTGGTTACCACTATATCGGTAGTTGGAATTTTGGCACACGGAGGCGAAGATCATTCTGCTCCAAACACTTCGGGCACGGTAGCAGCCGATGCAACCTCTGTCGGACACGTAGTCATATCGAAAGAATCGCAGTTTGCTCTCGGCATGCTCACTGAGCGTATCGCCGAAAAGACCCTTTCGCAGACCCGTCGCGTAACAGGTAAGATCGTTGCATCACCTAATGCGCGTGCTGAAGTGTTCGCCCCACAGCCAGGAAGAATTGTTTCGAAACGTGCTTGGAAAATCGGCGACCGAGTAACGCAAGGACAAATGTTATTCGCAGTTGAGCAGACGTTGACAGGGTCTGAACGGCTAGATCTAGAGCGCGCGTTGATCGAGGCCGACCGCGAGCTCGATGATGCAACTCGAGACTATAACCGCAAAGTATCGTTAGAAGGTGTGGTTGCGAAGAAAGAGATTGAGTCTGCGAAGGTTCGAATGGAAAGTGCGAACCAACGTCAAACAGCCTTGAAGCGTGGCCTATCGCAAGGTACAAGGCCAATTCCCGTTACAGCGCCAATAACAGGTACGATTGCAAACTCAGACCTTACGAATGGTGAGTATGTAGAGGTAAGCAGACAATTACTTGAAATTGTTAATACCTCGACTGTTTGGATAGAGGCACAACTGTTTGAAGGCGACTTGGCCTTGCTTCCAAAGGGTGCGGTCGCAATAATCACGAGTCCGTCGTCTTCTGAAACATATTCTGCCACGCTAATTGCGGTAAGTGACGTAATCGACCCAACGAGCCGGACTGCTGCCGTGATCTTTGCGTTAAAGAATCCTAAGGGTACCCTGAGAATTAACTCAAGCGCGGAACTACAGATTGGCTTGGGCGAAGACATCACTGCCATAGCGGTGCCTAAGGATGCCGTTGTTGAATCGGGTTCGAATTCTTTTGTGATTGTTCATCGGTCACCAGAAGAGTTCGAGCCAGTTAGAATCACAAAAGGCACGGGATCGGGTCGTACACATGTGCAGGTGGTTGCTGGCGTAAAGACTGGCGACAAAGTTGTCATAACGGGCCTGACGCACTTTAGAACTGCTCTGCCACAGTAATCACACGCGATTCACTTACTCATCACCGACTAGTCAATTTATAGCGAGACGTGCACAAGAATGTTTGACCGCATCATAGCGTTTTCGCTAAACAACAGACTGCTTGTGGTATGCGCTGCAGGCCTCTTGTTGGTGTACGGTACGTATGTACTTGTAAATCTGCCTGTTGATGTACTTCCCGATTTAAATCGTCCGACAGTAACGATCATGACTGAAGCAGAGGGCCTAGCTCCTGAAGAAGTCGAGGCGTTGATCACACTTCCACTCGAGACTGCAATGAACGGCGCACCGGGAGTGGAGCGCGTGCGGTCGGTGTCAGGAATCGGCCTTTCTATTGTCTATGTCGAGTTTGGTTGGAAGACAGACGTATACCTTAACCGACAACTTATTACTGAGCGGCTTCAGACAACGTCAGCGAGACTTCCCCAAGGAGTTACTCCCGTGCTTGGTCCGATCTCTTCTGTCATGGGACAGATTATGATGATTGGGTTGACGTCGGATAAACAAACCCCGATGGATGTGCGCACGTATGCTGATTTTACCATTCGAAGGCGGCTGCTAGCTATTCCAGGTGTCGCCCAGGTTATAGCGATCGGTGGTGGTGTAAAACAGTATCAGATATTCTTGAATAACTCGGCGCTAATGTCCTTCGGTGTTGGTGCGGGGGATGTTGAAACGGCACTGCAGCAGTCGACACGTAATACTACTGGTGGCTACGTCGAGGCACGCGGAGAAGAATATCTCGTGCGAAATATTGCTGCTACAGCATCCTTAGAAGACATTGCAAATACGGTTGTCAAAGCATTGCCTGGACAACGTCCGGTACTCGTTCGCGACGTCGCACGTGTGCAGTTTGGTTCACAAGTCAAGCGAGGTGATGCAAGCCTTAACGGCGAACCAGCTGTTATCATGTCAATAGAAAAACAACCGGGTGCAAACACGCTTGATCTAACAGCCAAGATCGAACAGGTTCTCGATGAATTAAAGCCGTCGCTGCCTGAAGGCATGACCGTCAATCGCGAGGTCTTTCAGCAGGCACATTTCATATCTGCTGCGATTACGAATGTCGAAGAGGCTCTGCGCGATGGCTCTATTCTCGTTGCCCTCGTGTTATTTCTTTTCCTCTTGAACTTTCGCACAACGGTCATCACACTTACGGCCATACCCTTGTCAATCGTCGTTACGGCTATCGTGTTCAGCCTTTTTGGTATTACAATCAACACGATGACGTTAGGTGGCCTTGCGGTAGCAATCGGAGAGTTGGTCGACGACGCAATTGTCGACGTTGAGAATGTTTTCCGTCGTTTGCGCGAAAACGCACAAAGCGGCACACCGTTGCCGACGTTAACCGTTGTCTATCGAGCATCGAAAGAGGTTCGGAATTCGATTGTCTACGCAACTGTTCTTGTTGTTCTTGTTTTCCTGCCATTGTTTGCAATGCAAGGCATTGAGGGACGCATTTTCGCTCCGCTCGGAATTGCATACATAACAAGTATCTTGGCAAGTTTGGTTGTCTCGCTCACCGTTACTCCAGTGCTTGCTTCGTACTTGTTGGGCAAGAGCGTAACACAAGAGAAAAAAGAGAGCAGGTTTGTTTTATGGCTGAAGCGTCAGAACCGAAAGCTCCTTGAGAGAAATCTGAACAACCCCAAACCAATTTTTTGGGGCGCCGCTGTATTACTTGCTGCTTCGCTTGCTCTCGTGCCTTTTCTAGGCTCAGAGTTTCTCCCGCCGTTTAATGAAGGTAGCCTGACCATAAACGTCCTTGCGCAACCGGGCACCTCGCTCGACGAGTCGAATCGCCTTGGCACACTTATCGAGAAACAATTGCTGCAAGTACCCGAAGTTGTCACTGTTTCTAGGCGCACAGGACGTGCCGAACTCGATGAACATGCCGAAGGTACACACTCAAGCGAAATCGATGTCGACCTCAAAGATTCCGACCGCGACCGCACAGAAGTCTTGCGCGCAATCCGCGAACGACTCGATCTATTCCCTGGCTTGGGCATCAACATCGGTCAACCCATCTCACACCGACTCGATCACCTCTTAAGTGGCGTTAGAGCGCAGATCGCCGTAAAGCTATTCGGAAACGACATCAATGTGCTACGCACACAGGCCGAAGAAATTCGTCGAGTAATGCAAGGGGCAGAAGGGGCTGTTGATGTCTCGGTGGAAAAGCAGACGCTTATTCCGCAGATACCGATTCGTATTGATCGATTGCGCGCAGCGCAATACGGACTCACCCCTGGGTACGTAGCAGAGTATCTTGAAGTGCTGTTGAATGGTAAGGTAGTAAACCAAGTGCTCGATGGACAGCAGACCTATGCAGTTTTACTCCGTGGCGACACAACGCTTCGAGGCTCTCCTGAGTTGATGCGCGATCTCTTTATTCAATCGCCCAGTGGTGTGAGCGTACCGCTTCGCGAAATAGCAATTGTCGAAACCGGACAAGGTCCGAACGCAATAAATCACGAAAACTCGCAAAGAAGAATTGTCATTCAGGCAAACGTTGCCGACCGATCACTAGGCGACGTAGTATCTGAGATGCAAAAGTCTATCGCTGAAAAAGTAAAGCTGCCAGAAGGTTATTACGTCACGTTCGGCGGACAGTTCGAATCGCAGCGCGATGCAAGCAAACTCATTGGCATCCTGAGCATTTTCTCTGTCTGTGCAATGTTCCTGGTACTCTACACTCACTTCAAATCGACTGCACTTGCTCTACAGATCTTACTAAACATTCCGTTGGCCTTGATTGGATCGATCATTGCAATTTCCATTACCGATCGCACAATTTCAGTGGCTAGCCTTGTCGGGTTCATAACCCTTACTGGTATCGCTTCACGAAATGGCATCATGATGATTTCGCACTATCTGCATCTCGTGAAGGAAGAAGGTCACGCCTTTAATAAAGAAATGATCATCAAGGGTTCTCTTGAACGACTCGTTCCCGTGCTAATGACGGCTACAACAGCAGGTCTGGCATTAATTCCTTTGGCGTGGGCTTCTGGCCAACCAGGGAAAGAAATTCTTCACCCAGTCGCCGTCGTCATCCTCGGCGGTCTTATCAGTTCTACCATACTCGACATTGTGATTACTCCCCTGGTCTTTCACCGATATGGCAAGAAAGCATTGAGTCCACGTGTCGAAGCGCTTAAGCTTTAACCGCACGAGAAGTAATCCATGTCTTTTTGTCTTGCTCGTAGATTGCATAAATGACAACAACTCTTCGCATTAAAAACATGGTTTGTGCACGCTGCACACGCGTCGTACGGGAGGACCTTGCCAAGCTCGGACTCGACATTGTCGACGTAAGACTTGGCGAAGCGCTACTTGAGCATGAGACCCCTTTGCCCCTTGAAATAATTCGTGCAACGCTGCAGCAGAGTGGATTCGATCTAGTGGAGGACAAGACAAGCCTGTTGGTAGAGCAAGTGAAGCGCACGATTATCGAGTTAGTTCATGGTGGTGCACTGAAGGATCTCCATATTAAACTTAGTGATTATTTGGAGCAGGTGTGTGAAAAGGATTATAGGTACATCAGCACTGTGTTTTCGTTAACAGCGGGGATGACGGTAGAGAAGTTTCTAATCGCGCAAAAAATTGAGCGTGTCAAAGAGCTGTTGGTGTACGATGAGATGTCACTTTCAGATATAGCATTTGAACTTGGCTATAGCAGCGTTGCCTATTTGTCGAACCAGTTCAAGCACGAAACTTCACTCACACCCACAGCGTTTCGTCAGCAAGTTTCACAAGCACGCCGCGGGCTTGAGTCCATCTGAAAATTTTATAACTAATCTGCGGCGACCTGTAATGCGCCTCGTAAAGTGAAGCCGTAGGTTGCACGTACTATGAAGAACAACAATACCGAACACATCACCGAACTGAATATAGCAGGCATGACATGTACATCATGTGCGCGCACAGTAGAAAATGCGCTGCGTACAGTCGACGGAGTTACGAACGCAACGGTAAGTCCAGTTACAGATAAGGCCGTTGTCACCTCGTCGAAGCCCCTTGAATCGGGCACCCTAACCCAAGCAGTTTCAGGTGTAGGCTACTCGGCTTCTGTAATCGAGCAAGACGCTCCCTCCGATGAGTCCTTCAAACTCGAGGCGCATCGTCGACTCTTGAAACGATTTTGGACAATTGTTCCATTTGCAGCTATTGTGATGATATCGGGCATGCTGATGCTTGTGCCTAGTGTATACGATGTCATTAGCGAATCAGCACTTAATTGGATTCAGCTTGCCCTTACCATTCCTGTAATGTGGATTGGGGGCAGAGACTTTTTTGTAGCGGCATGGAGTGCTACAAGACATCGCCTGGCTACCATGGATACATTAGTTGCGATTGGCACAGGAACGGCGTTTGTGTATAGCATTGTTGCGACGGTTATACCCGATGTATTCCGCAGTATGGGACAGCATCCGCATGTGTACTTCGACACAACGGTTGTGATTATTACCCTTATCACTCTTGGTAAAGTCCTCGAAGACAAAGCGAAGCTGAAGACATCGGATGCTATGAAGCGGCTACTCGGACTTCAACCAACCGTTGCTCGCGTTCGACGCAACGGTGTTGATGCTGATGTTCCGATAAACACATTGGTGCAAGGTGACGTGCTTATCATTCGTCCAGGCGAGCGCATACCCACTGACGCTCGCATCACCGAAGGCGGAACATCTGTAGACGAATCGATGATTACGGGCGAGAGCTTGCCAGTCGAAAAGAAAACTGGTGACCGCCTTATTGGTGCAACAATTAATCGAAGTGGTGCGGTGACGGCGACGGTCGAGAGTGTTGGTAAAGACACCATGCTTAGCCAAATCGTTCGCCTCGTAGAACGCGCACAAACAAGCAAGGCACCAATTCAGAAACTAGCCGATGTTATAAGCTCGTGGTTTGTACCAATAGTTCTCATCATTGCCGTAATAACGTTTGTTGTGTGGTTTAGCGTGATGCCGTATGATCTACGGCTCACCACAGCCCTCATAAATCTGGTATCAGTTTTAATCATTGCTTGTCCTTGCGCGCTCGGACTTGCAACGCCTACTGCAATAATGGTGGGCACAGGCAAAGGCACAGAGTTCGGACTGCTAATTCGCAACGCCGAAGCCCTGGAACTCGCTCACAAAGTAACGACCATTGTTCTAGACAAAACCGGTACCATTACAAATGGCGAGCTTGTTGTCACCGATGTAGCTGTAGGCGATGGCGTTGACAAACAAACTCTTTTATCACATGTTTTGTCGCTCGAATCGCGCAGTGAACATCCTCTCGCACAAGCAATTGTTCGATACGCTAACGAGCAAGGGGCCGCTACGCTAGGGGTCAGCGACATTGTTGTCGAACCCGGACACGGCATCCGTGCAACCATAGATGGCGCCGAGGTTGTTATTGGGACCTCAGCACTACTTACAGTGCGCGAGGTAGCGATCAATGACAGGTTTAATAAACAAATTGAACAATGGCGCGAACAGGCTCAGACTGTTTTACATGTTGCTATTAACGGTACACATGCGGCCGTTATATCCCTTGCAGACACAGTACGTCCGACTTCTGCTCAAGCAATAGCCTCTCTAAAAAGCATGGGCTTAAAGGTAATTCTGCTTTCTGGTGACAATAAAGCAACTGCTGCAGCGATTGGAAAATCTGTTGGCATAGACGACGTACGTGCCGAAGTGCTACCGGCTGATAAATCAGAAGTGATTATGTCTCTGCAAGCACAAGGACACATTGTTGCAATGGTCGGCGACGGGATTAACGATGCACCTGCACTTGCGACCGCCGATGTTGGCATCGCTATCGGTTCGGGCACCGACGTTGCAATGGAGGCTGCTGACATTACGCTCATGAACAGCGACCTACGCAACGTACCGCATGCCTTGCAGCTCTCGAAAGCAACGATGAGCAACATCAAGCAGAACCTGTTCTTCGCCTTCATTTACAACATACTTGGTATTCCACTAGCGGCAGGTGTATTCATTCCCGCTTTTGGAATTGCTCTCGACCCCGCATTTGCAGCGGCAGCGATGGGTCTCAGCTCAGTAAGTGTTGTTGCCAATGCGTTGCGGCTGCGCTCATTTAAATTCAGAGCGTAGAAGTTGACATACTATTCAAAGGCTGAGACTTCATGGACACAATACAAATGGTGGTGCTTTTTGTCGGAATAGCGCTTGTAACAGCCATTGCCATTTACTTTTTCGTTAAGCCCGAGAACGTTGCAATCGATGCGCATACGGTAGACGGAGTTCAGGAGCAAACCATCACTGTGAAGGGTGGGTACAATCCGGCCGAAATACGACTTAAGAAAGGCATTCCTGCTCGACTTACTTTTTTCCGCGATGAAACCACATCGTGTAGCGAAGAAATTGTCTTCCCCGACTTCGGCATCCGACGAATGCTGCCCGCTTTCGAGAACACTGTTATTGAAATCTTTCCCGACGAAGCAGGAACACATGAGTTCGCATGTGGCATGAACATGCTTCATGGAAAGCTGATCGTCGAATAGCCCCTTTTTCCGAGCCCCTTCTC
>Ga0163153_10001894_pt1 | contig 31998 bp, 21 predicted proteins | sample OliLakLV19MP6IB1_FD_148629 | JGI IMG/M metagenome (GOLD analysis project Ga0163153, IMG submission 148629) | Freshwater microbial mat bacterial communities from Lake Vanda, McMurdo Dry Valleys, Antarctica - Oligotrophic Lake LV.19.MP6.IB-1 | ecosystem: Environmental > Aquatic > Freshwater >...
GTACTGCTCGCCGCATTTGCATCGCATTGAGGAGCGGTTCACCGTCGATGGACTGCCTTGCGAAGGGAATGAGTTGGCCGAGTTAGTCGACATGCTACGGCCGGCCGTGGCGGCGATGGACGCGGCCGCCGAGGGCGATCCTGATGAAACCGGTCCGACGTTTTTTGAATTGACGACGGCGATCGCACTGCTGCTTTTTGTCCGGCGCGGCGCGGCCGCGGCGGTGCTGGAAGTGGGGCTGGGCGGCCGACTCGATTCCACGAACGTCTGCCAGCCGCGCGTCGCGGTGATCACCAGCATCAGCTTCGATCATACGCGACAACTAGGGAAAACGCTCGACGCCATCGCGCGCGAGAAGGCCGGCATCATTAAACCCGGCGTGCCCACCGTGAGCGGGGTGCGATCTGAAGCAGCGCGCCGTGTGATTCAGGAGATCGCCGCGGAACGGGGCAGCCCGTTGCTGGAAGTCGATCGCGATTTTCGATTTACGTACCGCGCGGGTGCAAAACAGCGCGCCGGCGAAGTCGATCGCGCGGCGCTCCTGGGGCGCATTGATTTTCAAATCGATCGGCCGCCGTTCGAGTACCGGCTCGACGATGTGTCGATCGGCCTACTGGGACAACACCAGGCGACGAACGCCGCCGTGGCGCTGACGTCGCTGGCTGTGTTGCGGTCTGAAGGTTGGCATATTTTGGACGACGCGCAACGTCGTGGTCTCGCCTCGCTGCGCTGGCCGGCGCGGGTGGAGGTCTGGTCGGATCGCCCGACGGTGATCATCGACGCCGCGCATAATTTGGCGTCGGCGGAAGCGCTCGTGGCGACACTCAACGAATGTTTTCAATCGCGGCGGCGATTACTGGTGTTCGCGACGACGCTGGATAAAGACGTCGCCGGGATGTTGCGCGTGCTGTTGCCGGAATTCGATCACATCTACTTCACGCGCTATTCGAACAATCCGCGCGGCGTGCCGATCGAGACGTTGGAGGCGTTAGCGAATGAACAGGGCGCGACGAATTTCGCGCCGTGCGCGACGCCGGAGCAGGCGTGGCGGTTGGCAAGCGACGCGGCCGGCGCGGACTCGTTGATTTGCGTGACGGGATCGTTCTTCATCGCGGCGGAAGTGCGGGCGATGCTGGTCGCGTCCAGTAGCTAGTTGAATCACAGCCCCGAAGGGGCGATAGACAATAGCCAGCGGTGCAAAACGCTGGTTAGTTGACCAACGCGATACCAAAGCCCCAACGGGGCGATACTTGGTAGGTTCGTGTCGCCCCGTTGGGGCTCAGGGAATTTGTTTACGTTTTTTCCCCAGGGGTTCGCACCCCTGGCTATTACCTATCGCCCCTTCAGGGCTAGTCGTCAGTTCGCCGGATGTGCACAACGCGATAACTCGTTCATCGCGATGGGCACACTTGCGTGCAGCGCAGAAAGCGCCAAGAGTTGCGTCAGGCCGCCTGCCCCGCAGGACGCATGCGGGCTGGCACTCCCGGATGCGTCCTGATTGGTCGACCCAACGGTGTTCCCTGACCCGTCGGGGTGACTTGCGTCACCCCGACGGGCAGTCTAAGTCCCATCGCGAAGCGCCTATCGGAGCGATCGACCCAGTAATCGCCAACCCGAAAAGCTTGAGCTCCTACCCAGGAGGGTGGGCACGGTTCAGGTTCCCGCAAACCCTACACCGATCGATGGGACTTCAAATGGTTCCTTGTTTGCGTTGTGTATTTTGTTTGCCGAGGTCGTCTATTCGCCTAGTGATGAGTGCGGAGTGATGAGTGATGAATGTTTCAAAATACTCATCACTCATCACTCCGCACTCATCACTTCCTACCTCACGCTCCCGCCCGGAACATTTCGCGCGGGGCGATGGCTTCGTAGAGCCAGTCGCGGGCGACTTCTCGGTCGTCGAGCGGGATGCGTTTGCCGGCGATGATTTGGTGGGCGCTGTTGCCGCGGCCCGCGATCAAGATGCAATCGCCGGGCTGCGCTTGATTGAGCGCCCAGCAAATCGCATCCGCGCGATCCGGTTCCACGTGTACGCGTCCAGGATGATCGAAACCTGAGAGGACGTCGCCGGCGATGCGGCGCGGGTCCTCGTCGTGGGGATTGTCGGTGGTCAACACCGCGAGGTCGGCCGCATTCTCGACGACCGCGCCTAAGAGCGGTCGTTTGGCGCGATCGCGTTCTCCGACGGCGCCGAAGACACAGATCAAGCGGCCTTCCGTCACGTTTCGCAATGTGGCCAAACTGCCGGCGAGGCTTTCCACCGTGCGTGCGTCGTCAATGAACACGCCGAAGGTCTGCCCACATTCGAGGCGTTCCAGGCGACCAGGGATTTTGTCCAAGGCTTCCAATCCGCGGACGATGGTGGGAAGGTCGATGCCGTAGGACAGCCCCATCGCGGCGGCGGTCAGGCAGTTGTAAATGTTGTGCGTGCCGATCAGCGGCGTGCGGACGGGAATCGTCTCACTGCCGGCGCTCAGCAAGAAAGTTTGTTCGCCGCGCGATTGCTCCAGCGGCGTCGCACTGACCTCGGCCGGCTGGTCGATGCCGATGGTCAACATCGGTCCGTCTAGCAGCCGCAGGCAAGCGTCGCAGGAAGGATCGTCCGCGTTCAGCACGGTGATCGCTTCCGGCGCCAGGTGTTGAAACAACTGGTGCTTCACGGCACGGTAGTTTTCGTCGGAGCCTGGCTGATCGAGGTGATCGTGGGTGATGTTCGTAATGCAGGCGGCGTCGAGCGTGATGCCGGCCAGGCGAGCCTCGGCCAGGGCCCGATTCGAGACTTCCACCACGGCGTGCGTGCAGCCGTTCGATTGCATCCGCTCCAGCCAGCGGGCTAGCACCGGCACTTGCGGCGTAGCACTGTCGGCTGGCGCGACTTTGATGCCGTCGTAGTAACCGAGCGTGCCCATCACTCCGGCATAGAAGCCGCCGGCTTCCAGCACCGCGGCGACCAAGTAGCTGGTGACTGTCTTGCCTTGCGTGCCCGTGATGCCAATGACTTTGAGTTGTTTGCTGGGATCGCCGACGAGGGCGTGGCAGATCCGTCCGTAGGCTTCGCGGCAGTCCGGCACGACGCAGAGCGGCAGTTCCTCGGAGGCGATCGCGCGATCCGTGACCATGCCGACGGCGCCGCGCTTGCGGGCCAATCGCATGGCGCGATCATTGGGGCCGGCTTCGTCCGCAATCGCGACGAACAAATCGCCGCGTTTGCAGCCGCGAGCCTCGCCGCAGCAACTCGTCACGCGAATATCGGCCGCACCGCGGAACACCGCCTGGGGCAGCAATTCGCGAAGACTGATCCCGCGGACCTGAGGGGTCCGATCACCCATAGCGTGAGGCCTCCTTGCCTACGCACGAACTCAACGAGGTCGAGCAAAAGGGGCGGTGCGGGGGCAATCCTTGCCTCGCGGCGACCACCCAGGTGGTTGATTTGCGGGGCGGATTGTCGCAGATTCGACTAACGTGTCAAGGCAACTTTGGGCAAGGTTGTAACCCAAAATACGAATAACGACTTAGGAGCAATGTGGCCCCCTGTGAGAGGCGTCTCCGACGCCGATGGAGAAAGCGGTGAATCCGCAAAAACATCCATGACAGCATCCGCGCCAATTCCATCGGCGTCGGCGACGCCTCCCACAGGCGCGCGGGTCAAGGCGAATCGTCATTGGCCGAAGGTTGCTTGGTGCCGTGCGTGACATACGGTTAGGATATTGAGACCGCTGCTGCGAGATCTGCCGTTGCCCTTGTGATGCCCTGATGAAACCCGTCGCCGCTCCCGAACCGAATGACGCCTCGGACCAAATTCTGGCCGAGCTGATGGAGCGCATGGACGCCGGGCAGCGCGTCGATCGGGAGGCGTTGCGGGCCGCGTTTCCGGATCTGGCCGACGAGCTTTGCGCCTACCTCGATACGGCCAATTGCGTCGAACGCATGGCGGGCCCGATTTCGCCGTCGCTCGAACAGAGCGCGCAATTGGACACCGTGGCCTTTCAGCCATTCGAGATCGCCGATGCGGTCCATGGGGCCTTCAGCACTTCCGGCGAGTTGTCAGTGCCGGCCTCCGGCACCATCTTCGGCGAATACGAATTGCAGGAAGAAATCGCCCGAGGCGGCATGGGCATTGTGTTCAAGGCCCGGCAATTGAACCTGGGCCGCACGGTCGCGGTGAAGATGATTCTTACTGGACGACTGGCGACCAAGGAGGACGTGGCCCGATTTCGTCAGGAGGCCGAGGCTGCGGCCAACTTGAGCCATGAGAACATCGTCGACATTTATGAAGTCGGCGAGGTCGAAGGGCATCATTATTTCTCGATGGAGTACGTGCCCGGCAGCGACCTTGGCCGGATGGTGCGGGATCGTCCGATGCAGGCCGAGCGCGCGGCGAAATATGTGCGCGACGTGGCGATGGCGATTCAGTTTGCGCACGATCGCGGCATTCTGCATCGCGACTTGAAACCGTCCAACGTGCTGATCGACGCGGACGATCGCCCGCAGATCACCGACTTCGGTTTGGCCAAGCGCGTGCATCAGGAAGGGCTCACCGATACGGGACAGGTCGTTGGCACGCCGAGCTACATGCCGCCAGAACAGGCCTGGCCGGGGATGGGCGAGATCGGTCCGGCGAGCGATGTGTATTCGCTGGGCGCGATTCTTTACGAGTTGCTCACCGGCCGCCCGCCGTTCCGCGCCGCGACGGTAATGGACACGCTGATGCAAGTGCTCGACACCGAGCCTGCTTCGCCGCGGCTGTTGAACAACAAAGTCCCGCGCGACCTGGAGACGATCTGCCTCAAGTGCTTGGCGAAGGACCCGCAGCGCCGTTACGCGGCGGCGTGGGAGATGCAGGAAGAACTGGATCGCTACCTCACGGGTCAGCCGATCAAGGCGCGGCCGATCAATGTGGCGGCGCGCTTGATGCGATGGTCGCGGCGCAACCCAGTCGCGGCGGGCTTGATTGCTTCGTCATTGCTGTTGTTGATGGTCGTCGGCAGCCTCGCGTTCTCCACGGCGCGGACGCTGGAAACCCAACTGCGCGACGTGATGCGGCAAAGTCTCGTGTACAGCGCCGAGCACGTTGCGCATACGGTGCGCGATCGCCTCAATGAATTGGCCGAGCCGGTGCTCGCCACGTCGCGCAGCGCGGAACTAGCCGCATTGGTCAGCGAGGGCGATTCCGCCGCGTTGCAGGCGTACATGACACCCGCGCATGGGTTCGTGGCCGCGGGGGGCACTTCGACGGAGACGACGTGGATTGTGCTGGACGCCAACGGCAAGGGACTGATGCGCGTTCCGGAGTCCGAGGAGTTCGTCGGCGTCGACTGGCGCTGGCGCGACTATGTGTCCGGCTGTGTGAAAGACGGCCGCTGGATTTCTCCGTCGATGCCGTACATCTCCCGGCCGTATCACAGTCGGCTAGGCAAGCTCCATAAGTTCGCCATCGTGGCGCCGATTTATGATCGCCAATCCGAAACGGAAGGGGCGATCGTCGGCATTGTCGCCCGAACATTTGCTACCGACGCCGATCTGGGCGTGCGCGAGTTGCATGACGAGTCTCGCAAGACGGTGGTCGTGGCGCTCGACGACCCAGACTCCAAGACCGATCTCAAAGTCGTGCCGCAGCACCGCATCATCGTGCATCACAGCTATACGCACGCTGGCGAGATGGCGGAGAAAATGGCGCCTGGCAAACTCCTCGACCATCTCAGGAGCGTCGACAATGTCGCCGCACCGGTTGAGCGGACTTTGTCCACCGAGCCGATCACAACGGACGACTACGTCGACCCGATGTCGCCCGACGCCGAATGGTTAGCGGCGTTGGCGCCGGTGCCGCGATCACCGTTCTGGGTCGTGATTCAGGAGCGGACCGACGAGGCGATCGGCTTGCAAGGCATTGCCAGCCAATTGGCGCTCGGCTTCGCCGTCGCACTCGGCCTCAGTGTATTCATCATGAGCAACGCCATCGGCCACGCCATCCGCCGCGGCACTTGGCGACGGTCGTGAGGAGGGGACTCTCCCAGTGCCTCCGCAGTTCAATCGATCCATCCCTCGCGCTTCATCAACCGCAGCGTCGCCTGAAACGCTTCCGCGGTTTGTTGCAGGTCGCGGTCGGTGTGGACCATCGATGTCGGTCCACCGGGCCAACTGAAGAGCTCCACGCCGTGGGCCAACATGCCGAGGCGCAGCGCGGTGATGACTTCCGGTCGCCGGGCTTTCAAGACTTGGTAGTCGTAGCGACAGGCGTCGATCTCATGCGGGCGGATCGACAGGTGCTCTGGATTCGTGAAGACATGGAAACCGGAGAACGTGCCGTAGACCGACCAATCGACTTGTTCCATCGCGAGCACGTCGTTGAGGACGTTGCGTAGTTGCTCCGCGAATTCGCTGGCCCGTTCGCAGGCGTCGGTCGTGGCGATGATCTCCAGCGCGGCGATGCCGGCCGCGGCGGACAACGGATTCGCATTGAACGTGCCGTGATGCGAAATTTTTTCTCGCCCCCGCGCTTTGGCGGCGACTGGGTCGAGCTCCTCCATCAGTTCAGCGCGGCCGACGACTGCCGCGCCTGGCAGCCCGCCAGCCACGATTTTGGCAAGGGTTGTCAGGTCGGGGCGAATGCCAAGCACCCCTTGCGCGCCGCCCGGGCCGCAGCGGAAGCCGGTGATCACTTCATCGAAAATCAACACGATGCCGCGCGCCGCGGTCGCTTTGCGGAGCGTGAACAGAAATTCGGGATCTAGCGGCACTTGTCCCCAACTGGCGCCGGTCGGCTCGATGATGGCGGCGGCGATATCGTCGTGCGCGGCGAGCGTCGCCTCCAACGCGGCCGCGTCTCCCGGCGGAGCGACGATCATTTGTTCCGCGACGGCCGGCAAGACGCCGGGAGTAGGGGAACCGTCGAAGTGCGATCCATAGGCCGAGGCGACGTGATCGTGCCAGCCGTGGAAGTGCCCGGCGAAGCGCAGAATCTTGGTCCGTCCGGTGGCGGCGCGCGCGAGGCGCAGGGCGAGCAACGTGGCTTCCGTGCCGGAACTGGTGAAGCGCACTCGTTCGGCGGACGGCATCAGGTGGCGAATCGTTTCCGCCCAGCGCAGTTCCAGTTCATGGCACGCGCCGTAGTGCGTGCCGCGCTCCAACTGCTGTCGCACGGCGGAAACTACCGCAGGATGATTGTGCCCGAGCAGCAACGCCCCATGCCCGCCGGAATAGTCGACGTATTCGTTATTGTCGACGTCCCACTTACGCGCTCCTTGGGCTCGCGCGACATAGATGCCATGCGGCTCCAGCAAGCGCGCATCGTGAACCACGCCGCCGGGCAAGAGTTCGCGCGCCGTGGCGGCCAACTCGGCCGAGCGTGACGTACGTGCGCGATAGAGATCGAGGATGGTGGGTTGATTCATGTGCTGGGTTTTGATCCGTGTCGCATGCAGTTGCAAAGCTATCACGTATCGCAGGGTACGATCGCGCTGACACTTGCGATTAGGCAAATTGCGTTTGCTGAGTAAGGGTTATCACCTACTCCAGTTGTGCGGGACTGTCGTGCGACTAATGCGTTGAATTCTATCAATTCAAACTGGATTTGCTCAAGCTCCCTGACAATACTGATATGCGTGTCGTACTGAATAGGCGCAACGAAGCATCGCGCAACGCATTTTCAACTAGCGCCGGTGCGACACGAGCGGCCGCCCCAGGGATCGGGGCCCAATCGTCGGCGATCCAACATGTCATCCACTCCGTTCGAGCTCCCCGCCGGGGCTCGGTTCACTTCCGACGCGCAGCATTCGCCGGTCTCGGTCGCTCAGTTGTTCACGGATTTCTTGAACGACGTGCATCAGCGCTTGCTTGGTGCGCACGATCATCGCGATATCGTCCATCGCGTGCTCGACGAGCTGTTCCTCGGCCTGCGCACGCGGCGGCTTAGCAGCTCGCCGCACGAATGGGCCGAGTGCATTCAAACCAGCCGACGGCACGCGCTGCTGAAACTGGTGCATCAGGACCCGTTCACATACCGCGCGTTCTCGAAGCCGCGCGGCTATGCGGGCGACGCCCAGATGATGGACTACATCTATGGCCGCGAGGAACGCTGGTCTCCGCCAGAAGCGGAGCGGCTGGGACAGTTGATTTTCGACTTCACGACCGGGGCGCCGGCTTCCGAAGGAGTCCGCGCGCGGCGGGGCTACGTGGCCGAGATGATCGATCGCCTGGCGGATCGCTGTGCCCGGCCGCACGTGCTGGCAATCGCGTCCGGACACTTGCGCGAAGCGAATCTCTCATCGGCCATCCGCCGTGGCAAGATCGGACGGCTCGTCGCCCTCGACGCCGACTCCAAGAGCCTGACGGAAGTCGATCGTGCCTACGGGCATCTGGGCGCGATTACCGTGCCGGCCAAGTTCCGCAGCCTGTTGACCAACAAGCTCAATTTGGGCCAATTCCATTTGGTCTACTCGACCGGGTTGTTCGACTACCTGGAGCAGCCCGTCGCCCAGCGCCTGGTGGCCACAATGTTTCAGATGTTGCGGCCGCGCGGCAAGCTGATGGTGGCCAATTTCCTGCCGGGCGTGCGCGACGTCGGTTACATGGAAACCTACATGGACTGGCAGCTTGTCTACCGCACGCGGCAGGACATGATCGACCTGACGGCGGAGATCGCCGAGTCCGAAATCCACGACGTGCGGCTCTGTTCCGAGGATCAACGGAACATCATTTTCCTGGAAGTGCGCAAGCGCTAAAGCGGCTACTGGCGATTGTCTTCCGGCTGGCGACCCCAGTTTTTGGGGGTCGCGATCTGCTTTCCGACAAAGATCGCACCGCCGGCGACGAAAATCTGGCTGGGGAACAGTCGGTCCGTTAAACTGGGCCGGCGACGCCGTACTCCTGTCAGGTGAGCCAGTTATGCCGATTTCGTTTATCTGCCCGCATTGCGGGCGACACACGGACGTGTCCGAAAAGTTCGCCGGAATGACCGGTCCTTGCGCCGGTTGCGGCCGCCCAGTGGCGATTCCCAGTGTCGCGGAGTGGCAGGAGCAGAAGCACGAGCAGCCTGCGGGCAAGGGCGCCGTTGGCTTGGCCGTGGGCGGCCTCATCGCCGTGGTGCTGTGCCTGCTGGCCGCGGCTTTCGTGGTTCCCACGCTGCTCCGATTGCAGACTCAGGCTCAACTGGGCACGACGGAAACCAATCTCAAGGTCATTGCCGGGGCGATGCAGGCCTACCACGACGTCTGGGGGAGCTTTCCGCCGGCCGTGACGTTAGGGCCGGATGGAAGCCCGTACCATTCGTGGCGCGTGTTGCTACTCCCGTATCTGGAGCGCGACGATCTTTATGTCCGCTACAACCTGCGCGAACCGTGGGATAGCCCAAACAATCGCTCCTTGGCGAGATTGATTCCGGACGTCTACAGCAACGGCACGCCCGATGGCCAGGGACGCACGCAGTTCGTGGTGGTGATCGGCGAGCGCACAATGTTTCCCCCTGGAACCACCACTTCGCGGGCCGATGCGATTAAAGGCATGGGGGGCACCGTGCTGGTCGTCGAGTCGTCCTACAGTCCAGTGGAATGGATCGCGCCAGAAGACCTCGCCTTTGACAGCATGAGCTTCAAGATCAACGATTCGCAAGGAACGAGCCTTTCGGGCGATCAACCGGAAGGCGCCCTCGTCGCCTTCGTCGATGGCAGCACCGCGCTACTTTCGGAGCAGACCACGTCAGAACCCGCGGTGCAAAGTTTGCTGCTGCGAGACGCATCGCCGTTTGGCGGCAGCGCCGCTGGCGTGGCCGCGATCTACGCGCCCGCGATGGACATCACACGCATGTTTGAGCCGGTTTCGTTCACGGAACTCGCGAACCAGGGCATCCATGAAGACCTACATGGCGGCCGCGCAGGGAACAACCTGGGGACGCTCAATCCGGGCGAGCAAGTTTTGGGCGGCGTCAACTTCAACGTACCGGACCGCGTGCTTTGCCTCGGCCACAAGGACGGCACCGCGGCGCATTTTCCGGATCGCATTGACGGCATTGAGATCGGCGAAACCTGTGAGCGCCTCCACTTTTTGCACGCCACGGGCTGGCCGGCGCCGAAGGACGGCGTACCCATCGGACACTACGAAGTTCACTACGCTGACGGAGGCGTCGAAATGATGCCGATCGTCTACGGTGTCGACGTGCGCGATTGGTGGGACGCCGATGGCACTAAGGCCGTCGATCGGGGGCGAATGGTTTGGACCGGCTCGAACCAGGCGATTGGTCAGCAGAGTCCAGGCGCACCGCAAATTCGGCTGTTCCTCACCAGTTGGGACAATCCTCGACCCGAGACGCCGATCGAAACGATCGACTACGTTTCCTATCGCGAGACAGAATGTGCGCCGTTCTGCGTGGCGATCACGATCGACAATCCGCGCGATCGGCCTGAAGAAAAGTCGAGCGCGACGACCACTCCGGAGGAGCCGCCAACGCCAGCTAACGCGTTCGCAACGCCTGCGGAACCAGCCGCGACTTCCGAGTCGCCAGCGTCGACCGAGACAACGGAAGAGGCGCCGAAGGACGAAGCTGCCGAGCAAGCGCGTGAGCAAGTGACGCCGTCCGAATCGACGCCATAGCATCGCGTGAACCACAGTCCCCTTTCGCGGAGCGATAGGAGACTATGGGGCGACAACGTGGCGCGGATCGAACGCAGTTAGTCCGACCGCTCCGTGCGAGTTTCTTCGCGTGCCCGCAAGTCCAGCGTGGGGTCATCTTTCGTCGGACGCAAGGCGCCCTCGTCGCGCAGGTCGTCAACGCTGGTGGATTGATTCCAAGAACGCATCACGTAGGCCCAGAGTCCTGTGACGATGATTACCATGGCCGCCACGCCCAGCAGGCTGCGCGTAATGGCGGCCCGTTTGAGAGGCGAAAGGGCCTCGCCGATCGCTTCGTCGTAGCGTTCCTGCACGATCACGAAGAGCCCGGTCTCCTCGTCGCGCACGCGGACCGGTGTCTTTGCCGCCAGCCAATCGCCGCGGTAATCGGCGCCGAGCAGGTCTTTGGCGAACGGGTCTTGATAGCGGTCCTCGGTATCGCCGATCTGCTCGATCGGCACGCGATAGTCACGGAAACGGCGCAAGAACTCGCCGCGCTTTTGTTCCAGTAGCTTCGTGAACAACTCGTGCTGGACGATGACGCCCGGGTTGCTCGTTCGGCCGTCGACCATCACCGCGAACTCGCGATTCTGCCCACTGCCTCGCAGATCGGCGAACTGCCCGACTTCGACCGTGAGCGCCAGCACGCCCAAGAATTCGTCGCCGCGATAGACGGGCGTGGAAATGCCGACGACCCAAAGATTCGAGCTGGTACTTTGAAACACCGCCGAGAGTTGCGTCTCTTGGACGTGATCGTTCGGGCCGGGTCGCCACGTCGAGGGCTGCTCCAGCGGGCCGCCATGAAAATAGGTGCGCCAACCGAAGTTCGAGCCGATGTTCACTCGATTCGACGGTACGCGGACGATTTGAAGGCCCCGCGTGTCGGTGAAAAACCAGCTCGCCACTTTGATGCCGCGGACGTTGCTGAGTTTTTGCTGGAAATAATCTTCCAAATACAACCGGGCTTGATTCTCCAGCAACGTCTCCTGCAGTGCGGTCTGTTCCGCCCGCAACGTTGGAGTGAGTTGATTGTCGGGAACGGCGAATGCCGAAGCGCTGAGTCGCTCCATGGTTGGCCGCAGCGCCTCGTCGTCGATCAACGGAGCGAGACGCTGACGAAACTCGCTCTCCGCGGCAATGTCTTCCACCAGTTCGAAGCGGCGTTCCAATTCGTACGCCGCGGCGTTCGCCACGAACCGCGCGTAGTACTGCTTGCTGTCCAGAGCTTTTTTCGTCAGCTCCTGATCGGCGACCTTATATGCGGCCTCGAAACCGCGCCAGGCAAAAAATGCCATCACCGCCATCAACAACAGCGGGCCCAAGGCGCCGAGCAAGATCAACGGTTGTCTCGACCGCCGGGCGTCGCGCGCACGCAAGGCATCGAGCACCGCCTGTACGTTGGGATAGCGATTGTCGGGATCGATCTCCAGGCACCGTTCCAGGATTTCCGCCAGCGCCCGATCGACGCCCGGCGTTTTGCGATGGGCGTCGGGAAGCGGGTCATTGCGCAGCAGTTCACGATAGCGTTCCAACCGGTGCGCCAGGCCGCTGGGCTGCTCCAGGGCCGTGACCGTGCGGGGCGAACGATGCGGCGGCTCGCCAACAAGCATCGTGTACAGCAAAGCCCCAAGCGCGTAGACGTCCCACCGTGCGTCGGGCGCCGCTTGGAGATCGGCTTGCTCCGGCGCCATATAAAACAGCGTACCAAGCGAGGGAGTTTGCTCATGCGAGAGCCGTGCCTGGCCGAAATCGGCGAGCCGGGGTCGACCGTCTTGATCTAATAACACGTTGGCCGGCTTGAGATCGCAGTGCAGCACGCCCTTGCCGTGGGCGTGCACTAGCCCGATGGCTACGTCCCTGAACACACGCGTCGCCTCTTCGACCGGCAACCGCCCGACCTCGCCCAAGCGTTTAGCGAGCGAGCCGCGCTCCACGTATTCCATGACGTAGTAGGGAGGATCGGCATCCCAGCCGACGGCGATCAGTTGCACGACGTAGCGATCGGCGAACAGGAATCGCAGCTTTTCGACCTCGCGCGTCAGCAGCGACCAGTCGAGTCCCCCATGATGCGAGTAGAACTTGATAGCCACGCGCCGCCCGGTGTTGCGGTCGATCGCCACCCAAACCTCGCCATAGGCCCCCGCGCCGAGGAACTCCTGGGGCTCGAAACCAGGGGCCTGCCCCGGCGGCCGGGTGCGCCGCAGACTCAATTCGATCGCCTGACGCCGTTCGTCGGGAGACTGCCCTTCGGTACGTTCGGTGGACGCGGTCACGCGGTGCTAAGCGCAAAGGAACGGGAGAAATCGCGGAACAAGCGAAACTCCGCACCCGCGAAATCCCGCCTGACACGGTGTACACTAGCACTTCGCCCGGTTTGGCTCAAGAAACGACTGCGAGACGATGCGATTCGAGGTCCGAGACGGGCAAGTCCGGAGGCAGTTCGATTGCGTGGGCGCCGATGGCTTGCTTCGGCGAGTCGCCGCCATCCGCGCTCTCCCTCAATAAAATCTCGGCGCGGCAGCACAACGCCTGACTTGAGAATTGCACCATGAGCACGCGGTACTATACTCTCGACCACTGGCGAGGCCTCGCCTGCCTGATGGTGGTTGTTTCGCACTCGTTGGGCCCGGCTGTTTGGCGCGGGACCATTGGAGTTGTTCCACCGCTAGGCAGGATGGGCGTGGGGATCTTTTTTGCGATCTCAGGGTACTGCATTGCCGCCGCGGTCGACTCGTCGCGAAAAAAGGAACATAGTTTCGGCCATTTCATGTTTCGCCGCTTTCGGCGCATCTTCCCACCGTACTGGGCAGCGCTCCTATTGATGCTGACCCTCCACTTGGCACAACAAGGGATGCCGAAAGTTTGGCCGTCCCATTGGATGGTGCTGGGGAATCTCACGCTTACCGAGAGTTGGCGCTACCTGGTAGTTGGCCCAAGTGAATCGCAAATGTTTCTCACACAGGCCTGGACGCTCTGTCACGAAGAACAGTTCTACTTGACCTGCGGCCTCTTACTGCTGCTGCCGCAACGAGCGTTTCTCTCGATCGTAATTGGACTTTGCGGGCTGACTGTCGGTGTGATCGTGGCGGATCGGGTGGGACTCGTGGACCTAACCGGCGTGGTATTCGCGGGGACGTGGTTATCCTTTGCGCCCGGCGTGTTTGTATTCCATGCTTTGCATAGCAAGTCGCGCTGGGAGGTATGGGCCAGCCGGGCTGGAATTCTGTTGGCGGTGATCGGCGGCTGCGCCATCTGGAACGAATCGGTAGGCATTGCGTCGGGCTGTTTTTTCTCGGCTGTCATGCTCGGGCTGCATCGCTTTGACAAGTCAATCGCCGGGATGCAATCGCTGACTTGGCTCTACCGCTGCGGAGTAGCCAGCTATAGCTTGTATCTGACGCACACGATCGTTTGCGATCCAGTGCAACGCTGGCTGCGCGAGCACGGGCTAAGTTCACCTGCCGAGCGATTGCTGATTGTTGTGCCGATCTGCGTTGCAGGCTCCCTGTTGCTCGCCTGGCCGTTTCACGTCTTTATTGAGCGGCGCTTTATGCCCGCGGCAAAACCCGTGGGATCACAGGCGGATGATGGAGAACATAAACATCGGTCCGAGGTCGTCTCTGTTCAAACCGTGGCGTCGTAGAGCGCTCCAGCACTATCTGGCACCGGAATGCACGCAAAGAATTCCACGATTGCTGCAGCTGACCTTGAATGGGATTGGATGGGCTCGCCTTTCCCGTGACGGTGGGCCTGACATCTTTGGCGTTGCGTCGTTGTACTTTTGTCGTCGCGTACGCGGTCAAATTGGTCCTGTTGTCGCACGGCCCACCCTACTCGGACTTGGCTATGAAATCGATTTTCGTGCGACTTTCCGGCGTGGTATTCTGCCTCGCGCTGTTTGCGGACGGCGCTTCTGCGCAGCCGGCGGCTCCGCAGCTGGATGGCCGCGAGGGGCGGGATTTGGCGCTCGATCAGTTTCGCCCGCGGTCGATGCTGCAATTGAAGCAGCACGAAACTCGGCGCGCCAAGTTTCCGGTCGTGGACGTGCATCTCCATGGGCGTATCAAGTTGGAGCAGTCCGCCGAGGCGCTCGACGACTATGTGCGGATCATGGACGAGCAGAATATCGCCGTTTCGGTCAGTCTTGACGGCCATTGGGGCGAGGAGATCGACGAGCATCTCCGCTTTCTAAACGGGCGGCATTCCGGACGGTTCGTTACGTTCGCCAATATCGATTGGCAAGGCGCGGGGCGCACCGACGAACCGGCGACGTGGGATTGCAATCAACCGGACTTCGCCCAGCGGGTCGTGGAACGCCTCCGTGACGCCAAGCAGCGCGGCGCGAGCGGCGTGAAGATCTTCAAGCAATTTGGGCTCGGCTACCGCAACGCCGACGGTTCGCTGCTCAAGATCGACGACCCTCGCTTCGATCCGATTTGGCGGGCGTGCGGTGAGTTGGGTCTGCCGATCTTGATTCATGTCGCCGACCCTGCCGCGTTTTTCGAGCCGATCGATCAACACAATGAACGCTGGGAGGAATTGAACCGCCATCCGGAATGGAGTTTCTACGGGCCACAGTGGCCGCGGCGCGAAGCACTACTTCAGGCGTTTATCGCGATCGTGGAACGTCACCCGCAGACGGTGTTCATTGGCGCGCACGTGGCGGGGAATGCGGAGGATTTGCGCGCGGTTGGCGCGTGGCTGGAGAAATATCCGAATCTGAATGTCGAAATCGCCGCCCGCATCGCCGAATTGGGACGGCAACCGTATTCGTCGCGCAAGTTTTTCTTGGATCACGCGGACCGTATCCTGTTCGGCACCGACGGCCCGCGCTCGCGCGAACGGCTCTATCCGCACTGGCGGATGCTGGAAACTTGGGATGAGTATTTTCCTTACGCGAACGAACCGTTCCCGCCGCAAGGCTTATGGAACATCGACGGACTCGGCCTGCCGGACGATGTCCTGCGCAAGGTGTACTATGTGAACGCCTGTCGGATTATTCCCGGCGTCAAAGCGCTTGTCGACACTCGGTTGCCGGCGATCGAGAAATAGAGTGGCGCACAGTCGCCTTTCGCTCCGCGAAAGGCGACTATGGGGAAACGCAACAACGCTACGTAGCGGTCTGGGCGACAGTTTCTTGCGCGGCTTTTTGGCGCGTCGCGTAGGTATTGCTGAGGGCCTTGCGCCAGCGCGTCAGCCGATTGATCGTCTCCGTGAGGACGACGATCAGTTCGTCTTTGTCGAGCGGCTTCAACAAGTAGTCGGTCGCCCCGAGTTCCATCGCGTCGAGCAGCAAGTCGACCGTGGAGTGGCCGGTCAACATCAGCGCTTGCGTATAGGCGTTGCGCCGCTTCGCACAACGGACAATTTCCAGGCCGTTGACGCCCGGCATTTCCATGTCGGTGATCACAATGTCCACCGGACTCGATTCGATCATCCGCCGGGCAATGCGCAGATCTTCCGCGACCTCGACCGAGATCTGATCGGGAAACGACCGCTCGACAATGGCCCGAATCAATTTGAGCATGCTCGGATCGTCGTCCACGAGCAGCATTCGCACGGACCGGCTCTGACACCCCGACATTGCGACAACTCCCGACAGCCAAGGAATCTGAAATACCTGGGGGCGCAACAATTATAGTTTGCTCCCAAGCCTTGGCATAAACGCGGGTCGTAGCGATCGTGCCGCCGGCGGACGGCCAATTAGTCCTCGTCCGCTACGCCTTCCGCTTCACGTTCGGCGCGCTCACGTTCCTCTTCTTCCTCTTCCTCGTCTTCCGCGTTTGGATCGAAGGAGAGTCCCAGCGAGGCGAGCCCTTTACCGTGCGGACCCGCCCAATCGGCCGGATACGGCGCGTCGACTCCTTTGACCGCGTGCCAGATAATGCGGTTCAGCGAATCTTCGTCGGCGCGATCGACCTTGGTGAAGTCCTGTTTCAGGCTTAGCTCGGCCCAGTGCCTTTCTTGCGGACCGAGCTGCGCCATCGCCGGATTCAACTCGTCGAGCGGAATGTTGTTCGGCAGCACAGCGTACGGAGTCAAGTCCGGCGCAGCGACGAAGCAATCGCTCATCAGCGGCGCGAGGGCGTCCATCTGATTCATCGGCGGCAGGCTGAGCATCCGCTCGATCGTATGAATGACGGACGTCTGATTGTAGAACTTGCTGACCACCTCGCCGCGCTTCGTATAGGGGCTGACGACCAGGCAGATCGAACGATGTCCGTCCACGTGATCGAAGCCGTTCTGCGGATCATCCTCGTTGATGAAGATGCAGGTCTTCGGCCAGAACTTGCTTTTCGAGACGGCTTCGACCAGTCGCCCTACCGCAAGGTCGTTGTCCGCCATGTGTGCGCGCGGCGTCGGTGAGCCGGGCGACATGCCGGAGCCGTGATCCTGCGGCAACGTCATGATGATCAGATTGGGCAATGCGCCTGATTCCTCGAACTTGCGGAATTCCTCGAGGAAGACGTCCATTCGCTGAACGTCGCTGATGTTCATGTTCCAACCTTGAAATTCCGGATGGCTGTACTGCCGGAGCCGGTCGATGCCGATCGTGTGGCGGAACTGAATCTTGCCAGCCTTGTTTTGGTAGTCGCGATAGATTTCCAGGAACGTGGCCTGCTTCGGCACGGTTTCGGTGGTGTCGAATTCGCCATAGTTGCGGAACGACAGCCCGTGCCCCAGTGCGTTGTCCCAGATGAAGCCTGTCGAGGAATAGGTGATCGGATCGTCGCCGAACGTATAGCTCCGCGCGAACCCGCCGAAGGCTTTTTCCAGATGGTCGGTGACGTTGCCTTCGGTCGCCCAGGAGTGCCCGTCGGCGGAGAGGACGCCGTTGCAGTAGTAGTTGTCAAGAATCACGAACTGCTCGGCGATCGCGTGGTGATTCGGCGAGACATCGCGACCGAAGATGCAGAGCGACGGATCGGCGTTGGTGTGGGCAAAGTCGCCGAAAACCTGGTCGTAGGTGCGGTTCTCTTTGATGACGTAGATCACGTGCTCGAACACCGACGGCTCGCCCTGCTTCGCTGGCACTGGCACAGCGTCTACTTTGCTTTGCGACTTTTCCAACGCCCGCAATACGGCGGGAATCTGGGCGTCCGCGACGACTTGTTCCGTGTATTGTTTCAATGTCTCAGCGGACGGCAGCGGACATTTTGTGATCGTGCCGCGGTGCCAGTGGCTGTTCCAACCTTTGTTCGGCTCCTCTTCGTTGCGCGAACCTTCTCCCTTGATGTTCGCGACGTACAGATGCGTGTCGTCGACGACCACGCCGCCGGGATACCAGGCCGTGGGGATGAAGCCGAGTAAGCGGCTGGCTTCGCCGCGCGCGGCGGCAAGTTGAATCACGGCCACGGCGTTGTTGCCGCCGTTGGCCGCGTACAGCGTCCGGCCGTCGCGAGAAAGTGCGATGGCGTTCGGCATCGAACCGAACGGCAATTCCGCGAGCGGTCGCGTCGAGATCGTTTCCAGGATCTTGAAGTCGTTAGTGGAGACGCAGGCCACGGTATCGGAATTCGCATTCGCCACATACAACGTCGCGCCGTCGTGCGCAAGTTCCAAGTCGCTGGGATGCAGGCCGACTTCGACTTCGGCCGTCATGGCGCCTTGCTCCAAGTCGATCTTTCCCAAGGTGCCGCTGGAGGCCACGCCGCGTTCGTCGATCAGGGTGTCGGTGCCGGCCGACTTCGCGGTCCGTTCCCCAGTTTTCGCGCGGCGTCCGCCCCAGTTCGAGATATAGGCGGTGGCGCCGTCGGGGCTGAGCGCCACGTCGAAGGGCGCTACGCCGACCGGAATCTCTTGAATCAATCGGCCTTCCGCGAGGCTCACCACGCCCAAAGTATTGTTGCGGGACAAACAGACGTAAGCCGTGGCGCCGTCCGTCGACAATGCGATGCCGCAGCCGAAGGCGTTGTTCTCCGCCGCGTCGCGCTTGTCTGGATCTTGTTCCGGCCCGGGCAGATCGATGCTGTGCGTCCAGGTCACCAGCCCGTCGCCGCCGACGGCGCCCTCGAACAGGGTCCGCGCCGCGTCGGTCGCATACACGTGTTTCCCATCTTGCGATACAGCGATGCCGTGTAGCGAGCCGCCAGCTTCGCCAAAGGGAAGTGTTTGACGCAGCGTCCAGTCGGCGGTGTTCAGCACCAGCAGTCCGCGGTTGTCTTTCGCATACAGCGTGCGGCCATCCGGCGAGAGTACGAGGTCGACCGGCCGGCCGCCGAACGCCAAGGATTGCCCCGCGGGACGGACGTACTGCCCGCTGGCCACGACGAAACTTCCGTCCGCGGCCGGCGGTCCGACAACGGCGTCGTCCACTTCATCCGCCGCGGCGCGGGGCTCCACCGCGAGTGTCAAGGCGACGATCAACCAGGCGAGCAATCCGCCGATGAAGCAGCCCAAACAGATGAAAGTGCGAGGGCGACGCATGGGAATTCCTGCGAATGGAATGAGGTCTGAAAGGAGCCAGTCCGTAGACAGAATATACCTTGCGGCTGTGACGAGTTCGTGAGCAATTCGCGCAATGCGCTTTACGAAGTGCGCGCTCCTGCGACGGCGACCAGCGTGGCGAGCACGGCGTCGAAGTCGAACGGCTTGGCGATGATCGCGCCGCTTGCGCCGCTCGCCATGTTTGCTTCCACGAAAAGGCGATCCTCCGGTCGAGGGAAGTTTAACAGTGCGACGGTGGGCGTCCCGGGCCATGCTGTACAGAGTTTAGAGAATCGTTCGCGCCAAGCGGCACCGGGGGCATCGTCGTCCCAGACAATGGCGAGGATCTCACTGACCGCGATATTGTCGACTGCACTCAGCGGAACGGCGTCAATTCCGGCGTTGCGCAGCGAATCGACGAGCAACCGCGCCGCCTCACGTGAGTGCGCCGCAGCGACGCCGATGGTTCCCTCTAGTGCGCTTGGCGTGAACGACGTTACACCGCGAAGCACATCGTCTTCCCGACTGGTGCGCGGAAGTTGCCAGGCAGCACATTCGCCAGCTGCGAGTCGCGCGAGTTGCAGCCTCCACCAACCGGGGAAGGCGTGCCAGTAGACGCGAAGCTGACCCGGCCAGGGGGCGCCGGTGCGTGGCTCGCCTTCGCACAACGGTCCGGCGATCGTTAGGAACCGGGCCAGTGGCCAACTTAGCAGGAGCAATTCCAAGTCGCGCGGCGCGTATTCTCCCGGGACCGATTGCAGAAATACGCAAAGTTCCGGAGCGCCGTTAGCCTCGCGCGCCTGTTCCAAAGTCGTGTAGTTTGTCACCAATGCGTTAGCGCGCAACGTGGGCAGGATATCGCGAAATTCCGGGCGGTGATCGTCGCCAATCACGAACACGACGATTGGCGCGGGAATTTCCATGGTGTGTGACAGCGTAGTAACGCGAGATTGCTTACGGTGCGTCGGTCGCGACGACTTCGATGGACAGACTCCCCATCACTTGCATCACCGGCAAGAAGCTGGCGAGCGCCGAACCGTCGGCGAGATGGGAGTCGCTCAGTTTAATATGTCCGCCGCCGATGCCGCCCAGCCCGAGCGTGGCGTCGTAGGGAATCCATTGCCCGGCGACGTACAGCTCGTCCCACATGTGAAAGGCGCAGCCGGCATTTTTCGCGGAGTGCGTGTAGACCAGGCCGACAGCGACGCGAGCTGGAATTCCGGACGCCCGCGCCAATGCCGCCAATAATACGGCGTGTTCCGTGCAGTCGCCGCGATGGCTTTCGGCGACGTCCACTGCGGTGCCGAAGGCCTGCGAGAAATTCACTTCCTGAATGTACTCATGCACGAATTTCTCGATCGCCGCGGCTTGCTCCACGTCGCTGCGGGCGTCGCCGATGGCCTGCGTCGCGAGTGTGCGAATGCGCGCGTCGTCGCTTTGCACCAATGGATTTGCGGCCAAGTACGCCGCGGCCGGCGCCGGGTCTTTCTCGGCCGTCGGATCGGGTCGCAAAGCGATGACCGTCAACGTCGCAACGTGGGGATCGTCCGCTGCCGCGATCTGTTGTGAGCGCTGCGCAGGGAACGTCGCGACCGGGTCGCCATCATTGAGCCGAACGCGATAGGTCACGTGTTTCGCGCGATGCAAATCGCCGGCCGGCGCTGCGAGCCGCACCATTTGATCGCGGCCGATATCCGGCTGCGTATCGCCTTGTTGAATGCGCTGCGCCGATTCTGCCGACGTGCGCACCGTGAACATGCCAGGCGCTGGCTCCGTTTTCACGATCTCGCCGCGCTCGTTCATCCAGGCCACGACGTTCATCATCGCGCCGCCGGCGAGTTCGTGTTGGGCGTCGATCCGCAATAACTGGACGGAGGATCCTGCCAGGTCGGTCGATTGCCAGTCGCCGGCGATCAATTGGACAACCGCTCCCGTGGGTTGATCGAGCCCCGGCACCAGCGTGGTGATGCTGCGATTCTCACCGGCCTGCAAAGGCGCGCGCAGCAGGCTCTTGTTCACGGCGTCGAACCCGCCGTTGCCACCGGCCCACGGGATGGAGGCCACGGTCTCCTGGTCGCCAATGATCGTCTTGATGGTCAATTGACGGTTCGACACGCCGCCTTCACTGCGCACCAGCGCCGCGCCATGGTCGCTCGTGGTGGTGAACCGCAGCAATTGTCCGGCGTCGGTTTCAACACTCTCGATGGTGGATTCTTGCGTCGAACGCTGGCCGAATCGCAGCAATTCGATGTGCGTCGTCGTGGTGGTTCGCCAAAGTGTCTGGCCGTTATCCTCGATACGTTCGCGCTGCGTGTGCGCAAAACCGATCTGGCTCTTCTGCAGGTAGACGGCTTCCCAATAGTCCTCGGCGACGACGCCCAAGGCTTCCGGTGACCCGCTCCCTTGCGGCACAACTTTCTGGTCGCCATGGCTGTTCACGTCCTGGGGCGCCACGGCCGCCGGTGCGCAGCCCCACACGAGCCCAAGCCCGAGCAGCGCGACAGTCCGCCATTTCGATTTCATCCGAGCCTCCTCCGCCTCCTACCATACCCGGCCGCTGGCGCGGAACATACCGGGCCGTGGCGCTAGCGTTGGAGTCGAACGCCACGAACTTTCTAGCGGCATCGGCTCCCCCTCGCTGGCGCGTCGGGCTAGTATGGGCGTTGTCTAGCACAGTTGCCGGTCTGATTGCCTGGTTGTATTTCCATGTCCGAAATTGTGATCTTCGGCACGCGCAATTTCGCCGAGATCGCGCATTACTACTTTACACATGACAGTCCACACCGTGTCGTGGCGTTCACGGTCGATGGGCAGTTCGTGGAATCGTCGAGCTTCGCTGGCCTGCCGGTGGTGCCGTTCGAGGAGTTGGCGGACAAGTTTCCGCCTGCCGGTCACGGGATGTTCGTCGCCGTTGGGCATCAGCAGCTCAATTCGCAGCGCGAGGCCAAGGTCGCCGCGGCCGAGCAGGCGGGTTATGAACTGGTGAGCTTCGTCAGCACCAAAGCGGACGTCGCCCCGGATTTCGTACTGCAACCGAATACGATGATCATGGAACGGGCCACGCTGCAGCCGTTCGTGCGCGTGGGGCGCGATTCGATTATCTGGAGCACGACGCGGATCGGCTTTCACACGCAGATCGGCGATCACTGTTGGGTCGTCTGCGCACTGTTCGGCGAATCCTGCGTCGTGGGGGACAATACTTTCGTCGGCCTGAACGCCACGATCGCCCCGGGGTCAAAACTCGGCCGCGGCAACATCATCGGAGCGGGCGCGCTCATTACGAAAGACACGAAGGATTTTGAGATCTACCGCGGACAGGCGAGCACGCCGTCGCGCGTGCCGAGCACGCGGCTGAAGAGAATCTAGGGCTTAGGGAATGTCGAATTTCGAAATCCGAATGTCGAATCAAGCCCGCATGACGAATGTCTAATAGGTCAAACGACTCGCCACTTTGCACCTTGTAGTTGTAAGGGCCCTTTCGTCATTCAGACATTCGGCATTCATTCGTCATTCAGATTTAGAAATTCGTTGTTCTCAACAATGCCTTGTTTCCACGATCCTGCCGCTTTTGCCTTTGCCGCCGTGTTGGAGCGGCGTTGGGAGGAGATTCTGCGGGAGTATGGAGGCATTCGCGACGCCCTGGTTCCTTGGCATGAGCGCAAGCTGTACGAGCAAGGTTGGCAGGTGTTTGCGATCTTTAATTTTCCGCTGGGCGAAGCGGTCGACGATCATGCGGAGCGCTGCCCGGTCACCGCGGAGATCGTGCGCGAGCACATTCCGCGTCACGGCGCGGCGGGCTTTTCAGTCCTGGCGCCGGGGACGCGGATTCATCCACATCAAGGATATCAAGGCGAGTTCCTCCGCTGCCACTTGGGACTCGTTGTGCCGGACGGTGATTGCGCCTTGAAGATCGAATCCGAAGCGCGGCCCTGGCGTGCAGGAAAAGTGATGATCTTCGACGACCGCTACCAGCACGAAGCCTGGAACCTGACGGACAAGGAACGGATCGTCTTGCTGATCGACTTTGTGCCGTAGCAAGTTCGCGAAGTACTTTGGCGATGCGGGACCGTTGGCAAATACTGAAATCTGAACACTGAAAACTTCAAACTCCTCCGCATGCCTTCTCATCCACTTCCTGATTGGCAACTTGCTCCCGGCATGACGCGCGGGTTGTGGGAATACTCCCAGGCCGAGCATATCGCCGACGACTACGATGACTTCTTCGCCTACAACAGCCTGTTTGAGTTCGACGCCGAGGTGATCGATCGTCACTTTACGCGGCCAGGCCTCGTGGTCGATCTCGGCTGCGGGACAGGACGAGCCATTGTGCGACTCGCGCGGCGCGGGTTCCGTTGTCTGGCCGTCGATCTTTCCGAGCCAATGTTACGCGTCGTGGAGGAGAAAGCGGATCTCGACCAACTCGATATCTGGCGCGTGCAAGCCGACATGACTCGGATGGATTGGTTGCGCGACGGCGCGGCCGACTATTGTTTGTCGTTGTTCAGCACGATCGGCATGGTCCGCGGTCGCATGCACCGGCAACGCGTGCTTCAACAGGTGCGCCGTATCCTCAAGCCCGGCGGGTTGTTAGTGTTGCACGTCCACAATTGGTGGTTCAACCTGATGGACACGGCGGGCCGCGCGCATATCGCGCGGAGCCTGGTGCGCCGGATGTGGAATCGCGACGAAGAGCTGGGCGATCGGTTCTTCGACTATCGTGGCATCCCGAACATGTTCTTACATCTCTACACGCACCGCGAACTCACCGGCGACCTCCGCCTCGCGGGCTTGCGGATCAAGGAGATGGTCCCGCTCGCATTGACGCGCGATCGACCTCTGAAGCTGCCATGGCTCTGCGGCCGCATCCGCGCGAATGGCTGGATTGTGGTGGCGGAAAGAGTTTGAAGTTTGGGAATGGAGTTTGAAGTGTTCAGTTTTCAGTATTTGTCAGCAAACGGCTCGGCCGAAACATGCGGACTGTTTCTTCCCCACTGAAAACTGAACACTGAAAACTTCAAACTCCTTCCGTGCCGTTACAATCGGACCCCCTGCCGGCAAAGTTTCCGCCTTCCGCAAAGATTTTCTCAAGCTCGCAATTTGACTTCGTCCGGACTCGACCTAGTTTTGAGTGTCCGCGAAAGGCTCCCGCAAGGTGGCCTAACGCGAGGGACCGGGGGTTGCGAAAGCGGCCTTCGTTCCTGACGCCAGCCGGCCCGGACTCGCAATCAAAAGTTGAGGGCGGAATTCTCCGCCGAGCGAGTCCGGGATTAGGGCAGTGTCGACGGGGCCTGTCGCCTCAATGTCCTCGATAAGGGCAAACCGGTCGTAAGGCCGGGACGCAAAGCCAGGGGCCGATTCACGTCGGACGCCCGGTTGCCGAAGGGATGTTGATCAATTGTCGCAAGACGGTTGGTGAATTTTCTTGTTAGGCTGCGAGCGAAGTGAGGCGAGGAGTTGGATCTTTTCTTGGATTGGCCGTGGATGCGTGGCAGGCCAACGGCGGCGCGAGCCGACGTCGCATCGACATCAATCCAACCTATTCAACGCGGCGACCTATTTCTCGCGGTGTACATCGTTGATTTCCGCGGGGTCGCCTCAATCGACTGGAGAATGTCATGAAGAACTTCGCTTCGAAGGTGCAACGTTTCTTGGTCTCGGAAGACGGCCCCACCGCGGTTGAATACGCGGTCATGTTGGCCCTGATTATCATCGTCTGTTTGACGGCCATTAACTCGATCGGTACGAACGCGAACACCACGTTCGAGAGCGTCGCCGCCGAGTTGGCTCCGTAATCGTCGCATACTGGCCCGTCGCTCGCCGCGGACGTTTGGTCCGCGGCGGCGACTGCCGCTCACTGCGGCGACCTACGTTTCGCGACGCGCGTCGTAGCGTGCCGCGGGGTCGCCAATCACAGACATGACACCGGGGAATACCATGCAGAACTTCGCCTTGAAGGTTCAACGTTTTTTGGTTTCGGAAGACGGCCCGACCGCGGTTGAATACGCCGTGATGTTGGCCCTGATTATCATCGTCTGCTTGACGGCCATTAACTCGATCGGCACGAACGCGAACACCACGTTCGAGAGCGTCGCCGCCGAGTTGGCTCCGTAATAACGCACCAGGCCCCGTTGTGCCGGTCGTCGGGATGGCGCCGGCTGGGCAAGCTCGGTTAAGAAAAAACCCCCACGGAGTCCAGGGAACGGACTCCTTGGGGGGTTTTTTGACATACGCTTGCCATGACGACGCCAGCCACTGCGCCACGCCATCCTTCCCCGATGGCGCGGCCTAGCGGCTGCGAACGTCGCTGTTTGATTCCCCTAAGCATGCCTTGAGGTTGTGAGATGTTTGAGCCCCGCCTCCTCGCCGAAGCCTTCGCCGAAAACTGGAGCATTTGGGTGGTGACGATCACCTTGATCGTGGCCGCCGTTATCGACGGTTGGAAACTCAAGGTGCCCAACTACATCACCTTTCCTATGATTCTGTCCGGCTGGGTGTACTGCACCTGGGCGTACGGCTGGGAAGGGCTCGGATGGAGCCTGGTCGGCACGGTTGTGGGACTTGCACTGTTGCTGCCGCTCTATGCCATCGGTGGCATGGGCGCCGGGGACGTGAAGTTGCTGGCCGGCGTCGGCGCCTGGATTGGCGCGGGAGAGACGGGAATTCAAGACCTGTGTTTTGCCTTTGCGCTCTCGGCCCTGATCGGCGCCGTGATCGCCGTCGGGATGGTGCTGGTTCGCCGCAAGTGGGGGCATCACCATGCCCAGTTCTGGTCGATCCTCGCCGAGGTGTGGACGATCCGCAATCCGGAACAACTGGCGACGATCGCCGCCGATCGCAAGAGTTCGATGCTGCTGTTGCCGTATGGCATTCCGATCGCCATCGGCACGATTGTTTACTTCGCCTGGTTTGGAATGCTGCTATGAACGACACCCATGAACAACTGAAGTCCTTGCCGCGGCTTGTCTTAGACTCTGTTGAAGCCACCGCGGACCAGGCCCGGGGAACGGGCGATTTCACACTGGAGAAACCCTGCCGAAAATGCCGAAGAAAACGACGAGGCGCGGCAGTGGTGGAGTTTGCGGTCGTGGCGCCGGTGTTCGTTGCCATGGTGCTTGGCATGATTGAGTTCGGCCGCGCCTTGATGGTGCAGCAGATGCTCACCAACGCTTCGCGCGAAGGAGCTCGCGTCGCGGTGCTGGAAGGATCGTCGGCGTCGGAAGTCGATTCCGCTGTAGCGGAAAGGCTCACGACCATCGACGGCGCCACGGTCGTCTGCGATCCCGATCCGGCGGCTGCTGGTTATGGCGAAAGTATCACTGTTACCGTCACCGTGCCATTTAGTGGAGTAAGTTGGCTCCCATCGCCAATTTTCTTAGGGGGAGAAGACCTCACCGCTAGCACCGTGATGCGCGTGGAACGCGTGCAGTGACACGAATGACTGGCGGGGGCGCCCGACCTGAGTCGGACGCCGCTCGATTACCGAGAGATTCCTCGACGAAGATTTTCGCAAGGGGGGGCCCATGCGTTCGAAGTCGTTAGTGCTGTTGGCGCTCGCATTGGGCTGCGGCCTTGTGGCCGCGATCGGCATCAATCAAGTGATGGCGAATCGCGGTCAGCAATCCGCGCCGACCGAAACTCAGGCCATCTACGTCGCGATGAAGGACATTCCTTCGCGTGAGACGTTGAAGATCGAGGACCTCAAACTCGAAGATTGGCCCAAAGACAAGGTGCCCAAGGGCGCCGTCACCAAGCCGGAACAAATCGCCGAACGTTCGGCGAAGACCAAGTTCTACACCGGCGAGCCGATCCTCGAAACGAAGCTCTTTTCGCCGGACGATCCGGCGCTGGGCGCGAGCCGCCAGATTCCGCCCGGGTATCAAGTCGTCAGCCTCAAGGTGGACGACGTGACGGGGATTTCGAAATTGGTCCTGCCCGGCGACACCGTCGACGTGCAGGTCTTCATCCGCCGCAATCCCGGTTTGGGCGCCAATGAGACGATGACCGCCACGGTGCTGCAAAGTGCCAAGGTGTTCGCCGTGAATGAAATCTTCGACGGCGATCAGGCCACGGGCGAAGAAGGGACCATCGCCGCGAAGACGGTTTCGCTGCTCGTGGAACCTGACCAGGCCAAGCGGGTGATGCTGGCCGCGGAACTTGGCAAGATTCGGCTGACTTTGCGGGGGCCGGACGATAAAACCGAGTCGGAGAACACCATTGTCTCCATTCCGGACCTTTTGAATTTTGGTTCAGGCAAGAAGCCGACCGAAGACAAGGGAGGCGGGTTGTTGAGTTTGCTCAACACCGAGCCGGCGCCGGCTGCTGAGCCAGTGGCAGTCGTGCCCGCGAATATTTGGAACATGCTGGTGCTGGTTGGCGGCGAAGCGCCGCGGCAAGTACAGTTTCAGGACGGTGTGCGCCTCGACGGGGCCGCGCCAACCGACACTTCGATGCCGGCTCAAGCCGATCCGGGCGTGATTCCCAGCGTGGATCCGCCGCAGAACGAACCGGAACCCGAACCGCCGTTCGATCCGGCCGCCGACATCGATCCGGAGTTTGACCAGATCAACTAAAAGAACACCCTGGGGCGCGATGAACCGCGAGGTTCATGGACAGATCGCGCCCCGGGCATAGTCACGGACAGAGACCTTACTCACTACGGACAGTGCAAGGACTACACGGATGTTCCCACGTTCCCCTGGGCGAAGCCTCGCCCCGCGCTTGGCGCTGCTGACCGTCGCCCTGACGATCAGTCACATCGACCTGGCGAATGCCCAGCAATTGGGACGCCAGAGCATCGTGCATAAAATCGAAGCCGCTAACGAGCGGCTCGAACTGGTGGTCAACACTAGCCGCATCTTGACCTTGGGGGCGAAGATTCCCCAGGTCCAGGTCAACAACCCTGACGTGGTCGGCGTGGAGCCCTTGAGCGAAACTCAGGTGCAACTGTTCGCCAAGAAGGCGGGCGTCACGCAGGTCAACCTCTGGGACGAAGACAACAAACTGCACACGATCGACCTGATCGTGTTCGGCGACTCGCAGGAACTGCAATACCTGTTGCAATCGCAGTTCCCGAATGCGTCGTTGAAGGTGTTCCCTCTGGCCAACAACAGCGTCGTCATCTCCGGCTACGTGGATGAATTGGGCCAGGTCGAGCACATTACCGAGATGGCCAAGAACTATTATCCGCAGGTCATCAACAACATCAGCGTGGGCGGCGTCCAGCAGGTGATGTTGCACGTCAAGGTAATGGAGGTCTCACGTACGAAGGCCAGAAACTTGGGGATTGACTGGGCTGCGGTCAACGGTGATGACTTCTTAGCTTCCGGCGTGGGCGGTCTGATGTCCGCATTCGCGCTACCGGGCACGGCCGGAATCGTGCAAGGCCAGTCGGGTAGCGCCTCAATTCTGGCCGGTCCGAGCGCAACTGCCGCTTTCGGCGTTGTGGACGGCAACAGCGCCTTCTTCGGCGTTATCGAGGCCCTGCAAAGGAAGAACGTTGCGAGATTGGTCAGCGATCCGACGCTCGTCACGGTCAGTGGTCGCGCAGCCTCGTTCAACTCGGGCGGTGAGTTCCCGATCCTGGTGCCACAAAGCTTGGGGACCGTCTCGATCGAGTATAAGAAGTATGGAACCCAGATGGACTTCGTACCGATCGTGCTAGGAAATGGCCTCATCCGACTTGAAGTCCGCCCCAAGATTACGGAAATCGACCCGACGCTCAGCGTCGTGACGCAAGGCTCCAATGTCCCTGCGCTGAAATCTCGAGAGGTTGACACCGGTGTCGAAATGAGGCCTGGACAGACGCTCGCGATCGCCGGGCTTATCCAGCAGCGGAGCGAAGCACTGCACCGTGGCGTTCCTTTTCTTGCCGACCTCCCGTACGTCGGCGTGGCGTTCAGTCGCAAAACTGAGCAAATTAATGAAATCGAGTTGCTGATCCTGGTCACTCCGCAACTCGTTGAGCCAATGAACTGCGAAGAGGTCCCGCCGTGCGGTCCAGGCACCATGACGACGCTGCCGACCGATTGGCAGTACTACATGAAGAACCACATCGAAGTGCCGAAGTGCTGCCCGGACGGTTCGCCGTATCCTGGCGCTGGCAGCGAGGGGGAAGGCCTGATCCAGAGCGAGACGGTGGCCCCGGGCACGCAGCAACCAAATCCGGCGATGCAACCGGGCTCCGGCGACGCCCGTCGCCGCGTGCCAGCTACGGTTCCGGTGGCTCGCCGCCAGCAAAGTCGGCCCAGGCAGTCCAATCCGCAGGGAGTGCAAGTTCAACCCGGCCGACCGGCGCAGGCCTCGGCGGGTCAACGTCCCGGATTGGTCGGCCCCATTGGCTACGATGTAGTAGAGTAGCAACACAGGCTGCCACGAAGTGCCACACACGCGCGGCGGGCCTCAATGGCCCGCCGCTTTCGTTGGTGGTTGGGCGTTGTGGCCGCTCCCCTGGTTTCACTCCTGCGCTACATCGAATCATGAGCAACGTACTTCGCTTAGCCATCGTCGATCCCAAGGACGGAACGCGAGAAGCCCTGAAAACGATGCTGCTGGGCATGGACACGGCCTGGCTCGAGGCGGAATGCTCGCGCTACGAGTTCTTCGCCGACGTCGTGCAACAAACGCATCCGGACATCGGCATCGTCGCGCTCGATCACGATCCGAACAAGGCGCTGGATCTCGTCGTCAAGATCAACGAGATGTCGCCCGACTGCAGCATTCTCGTGCTGAGCGCATCGACGGACGGCAATTTGATCCTCCGTGCGATGCGGTCCGGGGCGAAGGAATTCCTCACGCAACCGGTCAAGCTCGAAGACCTGATTGGCGCGATGACGCGCATTCGCGAACGCCGCTTCGGCCGTGGCGAATCGAAGTCGAAGGGGAGCACCGTCATCGCCGTCACGGGCGCCACGGGCGGCGTGGGCACGACGAGCGTAGCCGTGAACCTCGGCTGCGCCATCGCTCGCGATCCGAAAAACACGGTCGCGCTGGTCGACCTGGACCTTTGCCTGGGCGACGCCGACGTGTTCCTGGACATCATCCCGGACTACACGTTATACGACGTCTCGCAGAACGTCACGCGATTGGACTTCTCACTGTTGAAGCGATCACTCACGAAACATTCGTCCGGCTTGTTCCTGCTGCCGCGCCCCGTGCAGATGGAGGACATGCAACATATCACGACCGACGATTTGACGCGCGTGATCGGGCTGCTCAAGGCCACGTTTAGCCACCTGGTGCTCGATCTCTCGAAGGGCTACAGCCCGCTCGATATCGTGGCGTTGCAATCGGCGGATCAGATCCTGATGGTGACGCAGCTCGATTTGCCGTGCCTGCGAAATATCGTGCGATTGATGACGTCGTTCAACGAGATGGACGGCATCGCCGACAAGGTGAAGATCGTCGTCAACCGCGTCGGCATCGACAGCGGACAGATCAGCTTGAAGAAAGCGCAAGACACGATCGGGCGCGAAATCTTCTTCCAACTCCCGAACGATTTCCGCACTATGGTCGACGTCCGCAACAACGGCGTGCCATTGCTGGACCAGGCGCCGCGCGCGGCGATCACGCTGGCCATCAGCGCACTAGCGGAAAGCCTCACCGGCGCCAAACCGGAAGAAGTAGCTGACGCCGACCCTGGGAAATCCAGCAAGAAAGGCCTGTTCGGCCTCTTCCCCGGCAAGAAGGCGGCGGCGAAGTAAGCGCCACGCTTATCACATAAGTCACTCGGCGCGCGTCGCTTGTCGCGGCAACGAATATGGCGGGTGCCTGGGGCAGGGGCGGTGATTGCGGAGTTACTATGGTCCAACTGCTGGGGCTTCGTTGGACTTGTCAACTAATCGCCACGATGCCCCAGCCGATTCGACTTTGTGGGGTTCATTAATTGCCTCAGCCCCAGGCACCCACGCTGAATTTTTGACTCGATAGTTGATATTTGACAGAACGCTCTCTCTCGCTGGCATGTCGCACTATTGCTTCGATTCTTCGCTGGCAAACGCCTGTCGGGCCGCTTCATAGACTTCCTTGAGCGGCACGTTCTTCTCGTCCGCCACGCGACGGCATGACTCGAACTCTGGCGAGAAGCTCGGCGGTTGGCCGGTGATGAGGCCGAGTTTGCCTTCGATCGGTCCCCAGTCGGTCGTCACGGTATGGGCGGCGCGATCGAGCTTATGCCGACTGACCGGCCAGCGCCGCACACCGAGCGTCGATGTTTCGCGGAAGAGGATCTTTTCCACCTTGGGGATCAACGGCGCGGCGCAGATCACGCTCAGAATTACGCCGGGCCGATTCTTCTTCATTTGAATCGCGGTCGTATAGACGTCGAGCGCGCCGGCTTCCCAGAGTTTCGTGATGGTGTGCCCGATCACTTCGCCGGGGACATCGTCGAGGTTCGTCTCCACGACCCAGACGAGGTCGGCGCTGAACTCGCCTTCGCGCGTGCCCACGAACAGTCGCAGCACGTTCGGTTGCTCGGCCAATTCGCGCTGCCCCGCGCCGTAGCCGATGGCCTCGACGATCATCGCCGGCAGGCCGCCGAATTCATCCACGAGCGTAGCCACGATCGCCGCGCCGGTCGGCGTGGTCAATTCCGATTGGACGTTGGAATCCAACAACGGCACGCCCCGCAACAACTCCGCCGTCGCTGGAGCGGGAATGCTGCACAGCCCGTGCGCGATCTGAATGCGGCCCTGCCCTGTTGGAATCGGAGAGCAGACGATGCGATCGACGCCGAGCAGGTCCCAGCCGATCGCCGCGCCGACGATATCGGCGATCGAATCCACCGCGCCGACTTCGTGGAAATGCACTTTGCGGAGCGTCGATCCATGGACCTTGGCTTCGGCCTCGCCAAGCTTGGTGAAAATCCGCTTAGCGAGGTCCTTCTGCCGCTCGCTCAACTTCCCGGCGTCGATCATGTCGACGATGTGATGCAAATGTCGATGGGCGTGTTCCGGCTGGTGCTCGACAATGACC
>Ga0163153_10001896_pt1 | contig 31996 bp, 19 predicted proteins | sample OliLakLV19MP6IB1_FD_148629 | JGI IMG/M metagenome (GOLD analysis project Ga0163153, IMG submission 148629) | Freshwater microbial mat bacterial communities from Lake Vanda, McMurdo Dry Valleys, Antarctica - Oligotrophic Lake LV.19.MP6.IB-1 | ecosystem: Environmental > Aquatic > Freshwater >...
GTGGTGAATGTTTGAAGATCGGATCGTGGAAAGCCCCAAAACGTTCAAAGAAAGTTCAAACATTCGCACCCCAGGATCGCTGTCGTCGCCCTTGCCACTGCGGACGCCGCACCGCCCAATCCTACCCTGCATAATGAGAAGTGCTGGTTCAAGGCGCAGATCGAGGCGTTTGTCGCGGTGCAGACGAGTCCGCGCGATGGCATTGCCCAAAGCGCGGCGGCAACGAAACGGTTGCGCAAGCTGGTTCCCAAGCTGCGGCAGTTGCAGGCCAAACGGCTGGACCCGCTGATTGCGCCGTTTAAGGAGACGAATCCTGAGCTGTGGAGTGAATATCGCTCCGCTCGCAAGCTGGTGAACGGACCGACCGCGACAAGCGAACCGGACGTGACAATCGTGGCCACGGTCGCCGGTCCCACGGAGAAAGCGAAGGCGGCGTAGCAACCCGTCCAAGCAGTAGCCGCCGAGGTAACGAGGCGGATAACGAATTGCGATTCGCTGCGGAGTCCGCCTCCTCAAGTCGTCGGCTACAGTCCGGCCTGACGCTCTCGAACGGGGCTGAAGTCTTGCAAGCCCATGCCAGCGGCAGGAGCAGGAGCAAGGGTAGATGCGTGAATTGGAAGTTCATTCGATCAGTAAACAGTGGCCGAGCGTTGCACCACTGATTACTGACCTACTGGTTACTGATTCACTCTTCCTCACCGCCAGCTTCTGCACGCGATGATTCCCGGCGTCGGCCACAAAAAGATTGCCATGCGAATCGAGCGCGATGGCCCAGGGGTTGTTGAACTGGCCGGGCCGCGCGCCAGGACCGCCGATGATTTCCAACGGCTCGTTGTTCGTGCCGAACACCTGGATGCGGCTGTTGCCGAACTCGCAGACGTATTGCCGGCCCGCGCGATCCACACGGACGTCGTAGGGATAGCTCAGCTCGCCGAGACCGCGACCGGCCTTGCCGTACGTCTTCAGCCACTTGCCGTCGCGGGAGAAGATCTGGATGCGATGATTGCACGAGTCGGCGACGTAGATGCGGTCCTGCGCGTCCACGTCGAGGCCCTCAGCGCGATTGAACTCGCCGTCGCCCGTGCCGGGCTGACCGAACATCAGGATGGGCTTGCGACCGTTCGCCGAGAAACCCTGCACACGATCCACGGTCGTGTATTCGCTCACGAAGATGTCGCCATGACGATTCACGACAACCGAGCGCGGGAGAACGAGCTGACCGCCGTTCGTTCCGTGTGAACCCCATTGCTCGACGAGCGTGCCGTCCGGCGCGAAGTGGTTCACGCGCTGGTAGTGCGGCTCCACGATGACGATGTTGCCGTTCGTGTCGCGGCACATGCCCTTGGGCTTGCCGAGATCGGTTTCCGGCATGCGCCACGATGAAAGCACTTCGCCGCCGGGCGAAAACTTCTGCACGCGACCCGTCATGTCCACGACGTAAAGATTGTCGTCGCGGTCGAGCGCGAGCGAACGCGGCTTGGTGAACTGGCCAAGCCCAGTGCCGCGCGTGCCGATGACTTCCACATTGGAGAAGACGCGGCTGTGGAGATCGGGAGAGTTCGAGTTCGGAGAGCAGCCGGTGAGCAAATGACCAAGGACCAATGACCAAAACCCAATGAATGACCAATGACCAATGTCCAATGGACAGCGACCACCACGGCCACTTCCCGCCTTGGACATTGGACGTTGGTTATTGGTCATTGGTCACTCGCCTCCGCTTCCCTTGGTCATTGGTCATTGAGCATTGGTCATTCGACTCATCCACCGCCACGCGCTCCACATCACCAGCGGCGCGACAGCCAGCGCCAGCAGCGTCATGCACATCGCGTTCACCTGGGCGTTGTGGCCGTAGTGAAGCAGGTTGAAGATGCGCAGGGCAAGCGTTTCGCCGCCGGGCGGGTAAATCAAAACCAGCGTCTCCACATCCCACAGGCACAGCAGATACGTGACATACCACGCCGCCGCGACCTGCGACGCGATCTGCGGCCACACGATGCGCCGGAACAGCGGCCAGCCCGATGCGCCGCTCACCCGCGCGGCATCGATGACATCGCGGTCCACGGCCGCACGCGCGTGGGCAATGGCCGTCCACGCCAGCGCGAGATAGCGCAGCGTGAACGCCAGCACCACGAGGGCGGCGGTGCCGTAAATCATCGTGCCATTGAACGCAGCAATCATGCTTCGACCGAGCAGCACTCCCGGAACCAGGAACGGAAGCCAGAGCAATAGACCAATCCGCAGCCGCCAGCTCACAAGGCCCAACACCACGCACAACGACGCCGTGGCGGCGGCGAAGGCGAAGGAGTTCCAAATCGTGTCCGGCGCGGCGCGGAACAGGTTCGGAAGTTCGGACCACGTTCGCGAACTCGCGGCGAGCTGTTGCAGCGGCAGCGCGACGGACAGCAGGAGCAGCAGCACCGTGACGACCGCGCAGCCCACGAACCAGCCGCGTCCCAGTTGGCGGCGGAAGATTTCTCCCGTCGCTGCGCCTTCCCGGTTCGGCCAAGAGACATTTGCGCGACGCAGCAGAAGCAGGCCGAGGGCGGGCACAACCATCAGCGGCCAGGCTGCGGCCCACGCGCCGGCTTCATCGAGGCGTGCGGTGAAGGCGAGCCACAGCTCTTCGGGAAACACGCGCACCTGGAGAATCACGGGCACGGCGAAATTGTTCAGCGCGAGCACGAAGGTCAACGCGGCCGCCTGGCCAATGGCTCCGCGCGCCATTGGCCAGAGCAGGCCGCGAATCAACGGCCAGCCGCGAATCATGGCGTCGCATTCGAGCTGCGGCGCTTCGAGCCGGCTCCATGCGCCGAGGGTGAGCAGCGTGGTGAGCGGCCAGGTGAGCAGCGTGAGCAACCAGACGGTGCCGCCGAGCGAATAGATGTTCAACGGCAGCCAGCCGCGCCACGCGCCGTTGTTGCCGAGCAGTTCGATCCAGCAGTTCGTGACGAGGAACGGCGGAAGGACGAGCGCGAGGACGGCGGCGAAGATCAGGGGATTTCTCCACCGCGCCGGAACACTGGCCAGCGTGAGCGCGACGGCGAAGCCAAGCGCGGCGGCGAACGCGGTGGTGAGGCCGCTGACGAGCAGGCTGTTTTGGAGCAGCGGCCAGTTCATGCGTGAAGCCCCGGCGGGGCGGCAGATGGTAGTCCACGGCGTGAGCCGTGGGTTTGGGATCGCGAATGGCGCAAGCCCCGCCGGGGCTTTGTTGTCATTTGCCGTTGGCCCCACGGCTCACGCCGTGGGCTACCCTCTTGCGCCTCTCCGAGGCTGAGGACGGACAAGACGCTCTTGAAAGACCGAAGCGCAAAGCTGGCTTTCATGATGTGCCGATCATCCGTCACTCCTCCGCGAAGAGGTATTTCAGGTCGTCCAGCGTGAGGCTCTTGGCGAAGGTTTCCTCGCCGAGCACGTCATCGGCGATGGCGGCCTTGGTCTTTTGCAGGGCGCGAATCTTCTCCTCGATGCTGCTCTTCATCAGCAGGCGGTAGGCGATGACCTTGCTCTTCTGGCCGATGCGATGCGTGCGGTCGATGGCCTGCGCCTCGACGGCCGGATTCCACCACGGATCGAAGAGCACGACGTAGGATGCGGCGGTGAGGTTGAGGCCAAAGCCGCCGGCCTTGAGTGAGATGAGGAACACGGCGGCGCCTTTCGCACCCTGAAATTCCTTCACCAGTTCGCCGCGGTCGTCCGTCTCGCCAGTCAGATAGAAGTGCGGCCAGTCACGCGCCTTCACGGTCTCGCGCACGATGTCGAGCAGGCTGACGAACTGCGAGAAGACGAGAACCTTGTGGCCTTCCTCCATGAGCGGTTCAAGCAGATCGACGAGCGCGTTGAGCTTCGCGCTTTCGGATTCACGGAGCTTCTTGTCCACCAGCGCGGGATGGCAGCAGATCTGGCGCAGGCGCAGGAGCGAGGTGAGGACGTTGAAGCGGTTCTCGTTCAAGTCCTGCTTGGTCTTCACCTTGAGCAGGAGCTGCTGGGTGCGCTTGAACTCGGCGCGATAGAGCGTCTTCTGTTCGCCTTCGAGTTCGCAGAGCAAATCCTCCTCGATGCGGTCCGGCAGATCCTTCGCGACCTGATTCTTCGTGCGGCGCAGGAGGAACGGGCGCACGCGGGAGGCGAGGCGACGTCGGGCGAGCGGGTCGTCGGTGGCGTTGAACTTCTTGGTGAACTGCGAGCGGTTGCCGAGCACGCCGGGCATGGCGAAGGCGAGGATGCTCCAGAGATCGAGCAGGCGGTTTTCGATGGGGGTGCCACTGAGGGCGAGGCGATGTTCGGCCTGCAAGGCGCGGGCGGACTGCGCGGTCTGCGAGTCGGGGTTCTTGATGTACTGCGCCTCGTCGAGAATGACGGCGTGCCAGGGCAGCTTCGTAATCTCGGGGCTGAGGCTGCGCAGGTGCGGGTAATGGATGACGATGAGATCGGACTCGACGCGGGCCTTGGCGAGCGCGTCGGCATCTTCGCCGCGCCAGAGACGAACGCGCAGGCCGGGGAGGAAGCGCTCGGTTTCGGAACGCCAGTTGTCCATCACGGATTTCGGGCAGACGACGAGCGAGGGTTGCAGCGCCTGGCTGGAGGTGAGCGGCTGTTCGCGCAGCCAGGCGATCCACGCGAGGGCCTGGAGCGTTTTGCCGAGGCCCATGTCGTCCGCGAGCACGCCGCCGAAACGGTTCGCCGTGAGATAGGCGAGGAAGTGGAAGCCTTCGATCTGGTAAGGACGAAGCTCGGCGCGGATGCCGGCGGGCACGGGCGGATTGACGCGGGCCTTCAGCTCGCTGGCGCGACGATGGATCTTCTCGACCTGTTCCTCGGGCAGAAATTTCTTCGCCGCCGTGTCCGCAAGCTGGAAGGCGTGAAGCCGCTGCGGTTCGGCGGTGAAGTCGCGCGCATCCAGGCCGAGTCGGGCGAGGCGATCATCGTCGTCATCGGTGAGATTGAACTGGAGACGACGCCAGCCTTTCTTGCCAAGACGCACGTAGCCGCCACGCGCGTTGAGCAGGATCTTCAGCTCCTCCTGGGTCAGCTCGGTGTCGGAGACGTTGAGCACGACTTTAAGATCGAACCAATCGACGCCGGACTCCTGAACGTCGAGCTTGACGCTGCCGGACACGGGCGCGTCACGGAGCGAAGCCAGCTCGCGGTCGAGGTGGACCTCGACGTTCGACGGCAGCGCGGCCAGCCACGGGACGAAGGTGTCTGGGAAAGTCTTGTTCAGCCGGATGCGCCAGGACGTCTGGTAAATGTCCCACTTGGCGCCGACGGTTTCGAGGAGCCGGGGAAAGTGCTGGAGCGCGGATCGGTTGAAGACGGGAATGAGATCGTTGTTCGCGCCCCATTGATTTTTGGCAGCCTTGCCATCCGATGAAATCTGCCAGCCGCTGACGTGGCACTTCTCCGTCGCCGCACCCTCGGCCACGGCTTCGGCGCGGATGTAAACGGAGTCCCTGTCGCTGTTGAGATACTCCGGCTTGAGATCGCAGTAGAGGTTGACCTTGTAGGTGACGGGACGGGTGCGGCCGGCCAGGCGTGGCGGCAGTTCGACGCCGAGTCCGCTCAGGAAGCTGACGCCGGTAGCGGTCTCGATGGCAGGCGCGGGAATGACCAGTTCGCCGGCATGATGAATCCCATGCGGCTGCGGCCCGGAATAAACCGCGCCCTGCGTGACATAGAGCGTGGGCTGGCCGGGGAGGGTCGAGAGAACGTGGGGCACGGGGCTGCCATCGGCGCGGACGAGCCGCAGCACGTAGTCTCCATCGTCGCCCTCGGCGGGAACGACGTCCATGCGCAGCATTCCTTCCGGCCGTTCCAACGCCTTGCCATCCCGCGTGACGATTCGTTCGGCGAGCATCGGAAGACGCAGGACGCGATTGAGCACCTTCGCGGTTTCAAGCGAATCATGGCGGAGGTTGTTCCAGGTGTAGTAGTCGTAAGGCTTGTAGATGGCGCTCCAGAACGCGGCGGCTTCGGGCGTGAGCTGAAGCGAGCCGTGCTCGTACTCGTTCATCAGCTTCCGAGCCTGGGCTGGCTTGAGATCCTGAAACGGCTGGTCGGGCGAATTGCGCCACTGGACCGTCACGGTCTCGATGTCGATGACGAGCCGCAGATCGAGCGACGTGGCTTCGGGAGCCACGCGGTCGTGCTGCACGGCGGCGAGCAAGCCTTGCCAATGGGCCACATCCTTGTCGCGTTCCCGCGCCTTCATCTGCGTTTCGATGACGCTGAAGTCCGTCGCCTTCACCATGAAGTCCGGCAACGCCACCCTGCGCCGGCGCAGTTCCCACGCGCAATACAGCCAGAGCTCGTAGTCATCCGCGGGCGGCTTGGGCCAGAGATCGAGCACGGCCCAGCTGTAGTCATTCAGGCTCGGCGCGATGAGCCGCAGATCATACGGCATGAGCGCGCCGTTGGAGTTTTGCACCTTTTTGAAGAGCGCCTGCACATGGCGCAGGAAGCCGGCCTCCTTCGCGTTGGGCTGGCGTCCCAGCGCTTCCGTCACACGCGCGACCACCGGCGAAACCAGAACGAGCGGGGCGGACGACGTTTTGGCGGTGGACTTGGACGGCTTCTTCCCTTTCGCCGGAAGCTCCGGAGAGCTCAGGCCCGGCGTGGTCACTGGAAAATCCCCAGCCTGTTTTTGGAAGGCGAGCAACGCAGCGTAGATGTGCTTGCACTCGTAACCGACCGGGCAGGTGCATTCGCCATCCCATTCTTCGTTCCCGAAGGACAGCGTGACCTCGTAGTCCATGCTGCCGCGCACCGTGGCGGAGTAACGCGCGCCGGGTTCATCGCAGCGCAACTGAAGCACCGCGTTGTATTTAAAATAGTGCGCGCCACGTTTCGCCGTCGTGCGATCAAACTCGTCGAGGTAGCGTTTGATGGCAGCGGCGTCTTGAAGAGGGTTTCCGTCGGTCATATTGCAAGTGAAACGAGTTTAAGCGGACGCCCCCCTCTGGCAAGCGATGATCCGCGCAGCCGCCAGCTTGCTTCTGCCCTACGCTCCGATGCCGACGGCCTGCCGGATGCCGCGCAGCCCGCGTGCCGCGAGACGCTCCTGCAATCCCGTCACGATGGCGCGCGTGATGGCCGGTCCTTCATAAACCAGCCCCGTGTAAATCTGAATCAGGCTCGCGCCCGCCGTAATCTTCTCCCACGCATCCGCAGCGGTGAAGATTCCACCGACGCCGATGATCGGCAGCGCGCCCTTCGTCTGGCGATGCAGATGCCGGATGACTTCCGTGCTGCGCGCGCAAAGCGGCCTGCCGCTAAGCCCGCCGGTTTCGGCATAGACCCGTTGCAGTTCAGTATCGCTCGTCGTGGGCCGCGCAATCGTCGTGTTCGTCGCCACGATGCCGGCGAGCTGCCGTGGTCCGACGAGTTCGAGGATTTCATCCAGCGCCTCGAACGTGAGGTCGGGCGCGACCTTGACGAGAACCGGCTTCGGCGCGGCTGAACTCCCCGCGCAACCGGCGTTCACGGCCTGCAACGCCGCGAGGATTTCGTCCAAGGCCGACTTGTCCTGGAGCTGGCGCAAGTTCGGCGTGTTGGGCGAGCTGACGTTGACGACGAAGAAATCTGCGTGCGGCCAGAGCACGCGCAGGGAGCTGGAGTAATCTTCGGCGGCGGTTTCGAGCGGGGTGATTTTGGATTTGCCGAGGTTGATGCCGACGGGATGCGCGGGCCAGCGTCCGAGCGCGCGCCAGTTCGCGAGCCGCTGCGCGAGGGCTTCCGCGCCAGGATTGTTGAATCCCATGCGGTTGATGAGCGCGGAGTCCGCCACGGCGCGAAACATGCGCGGCGCGGGATTGCCCGGCTGCGCGTGCCGGGTCACGCCGCCGAGTTCGCTGAAGCCGAAGCCAAGCGCGGGCCAGACGGGCGCGGCGGCGGCCTGCTTGTCCATGCCGGCGGCGAGGCCGACGGGATTGGGGAACTTCAAGCCGAGCACTTCCAAGGGAAGCGCAGGCGCGGCGTAGAATGCCGCCAACGCGTCGCAGAGTGCGGGATGACCGCCGGCTTTGCCGAGTGCGGCGAGGGTGCGGTTATGAATCTCTTCGGACTCGTGCGCAAAGAGCGCCGGGCGGATGAACGTGCGGTAGAACCACGACATGCGCGGACGATAGCGGGTGCCTGCGGATTAGTGAATCGAGAAGAGACCTCCGGCAAAACGCTCGACCTGCGCGCCCGTTTGGGCTTTAATTTTTCACACCAATCATGAAGCTCATCCGCCTTCTTTCCGCCGTGCCACTGGTCGTAGCCACCATCGTCCTCACGATGCTGACGGGCTGCAGTTCGCTGCCGCCTCAGCCGCCCATGGATCTCGCCGAGCCGGGCTGGGTCATCCGTGAGGGACAGGCCGCGTGGCTGCCGAAGCCGGACGCCACCGCCATTCGCGGCAGCCTGCGGGTGGCGATGCATTGGAATGGCCGCAGCGTCGTCCAGTTCAATGCCTCGACCGGCCTGCTCGTGAGCGCGCAATCAACCACCAATACGTGGCAGGTTCAGTTCGCGGCGCAGAACAAACTGGTCGCTGGTCGCGGCAAGGTGTCGCAAAAATATGTGTGGCTGCAGCTCCCGGAAGGGCTGCTGGGAAACAGCGCCGAGGAGACCGACTGGATCATGACGCGTGAGCGCGGTGGCCCGTGGAATTTCAAGAACGACCTGACCGGCGAGATGCTGGAAGGGTCGCTCAAGACCACGAGATCACCGGCGAAACATCGCGTGCAGCCGGGCGAACACATCATCCGCGTGGTGCGCCGCTATGGGCTGACGGTGGAGGCGTTGCGCGCGGTGAATCCCGGTCCTGACCTGAACTGGTTCCGGATCGGGAACGAGATCAACCTGCCTGAACTCAAGCCCACCCCTTCGCAGCCTTGAATTCGTCCGTTCCCCTGATCCTGTTCGAGGATGAACACCTGCTGGCGGTTCAGAAACCGGCAGGGATGAACACCCACGCTCCGTCGCCGTTTGCCGGGGAAGGCATCTACGAATGGCTGCGGCATCGCGAGCCGCGCTGGGCTTCGCTCGCCATCCTTCATCGGCTCGACAAGGAAACGTCGGGCGTAATGGTCTTCGGCAAGACATCGCTTGCGAACAAATCCCTGACCGAACAGTTCACGCAGCATCTGGCCCGGAAGCGTTACGTGCTGCGGACGGATCGTCCGGTGGCGGACGAATCGTTGGTGGCGGAATCCGCGCTGGTCCGCCTGGGCGAGAAATACATCAGCCGTCCGTTGCACGCCGGCTGTGATCGGGCGGAGACGCGCTTCCGTGTGCTGGCCCGCGAAGCCGGCCTCACGCTGCTGGAAGCCGAACCGGTCACCGGTCGCACCCATCAAATTCGTGTTCATGCGGCGGAGCACGGCTTTCCCATTCTGGGCGACACGCTCTATGGCGGAACCGAATGGCGACGGGTTTGCCTTCACGCGGCTTCGCTCACGCTGCGTCATCCTGCGAGCGGAGAACCCGTGACCTTCGACGCGCCGCCGGCGTTCGAGGCCGATCCGCGGCTGGCGCTGCGCACGGCGGTCATCGATCCGGAACAGACCGATGCCTTCCGGCTGATTCACGGTGCGAGCGACGGCTGGCCGGGCTGGCAGGTGGATCGGCTTGGCGACTTTCTCCATTCTCAATCCGGGCAGCCACTCACCGCCAGCCAGCACGCGCATCTGGCGACGCTGCCCGCCGCGCGCGGCATTTATCACAAGCTGCTCAATCGTCAGGTGCGCCGCACGACCATCGACGAGGCCTCCCCCCAGCTCGTCGCCGGTGAAGCCGCGCCGGATCGTTTCACGATTCGCGAGAACGGACTGCGCTTCGAGCTGAGCTTCAGCGAAGGCTATTCCGTCGGCCTGTTTCTCGATCAGCGGGACAACCGCCGCCGCTTCCTCGCCAATCATGTGAGCGCGGGCTTTCCGCTTCTGGAACGCGGCGCGGCTGGTGCGGAAGTGCTGAACGCCTTTGCCTACGCCTGCGGCTTCTCCGTCTGCGCCGCGAAGGCCGGAGCGCGCACCACGAGCCTCGATCTCTCCAAGAAATATCTCGAATGGGGCCGGAGAAACTTCGCGCTGAACGACCTCGACCCGGCGGCGCATGACTTCATCTTCGGCGACGTGTTCGACTGGTTCCGTCGGCTGGCGAAGAAGCAGCGCGCCTACGACGTGATCGTGCTCGATCCGCCGACCTTCTCTCAGTCGAAGGAGAACGGGGCGTTTCGCGCGGAGAAGGATTATGGGAAGCTGGTCAGCGCTGCCCTGCCGTTGCTGAAGCCGGGCGGCGTGCTGCTGGCCTCGACCAACGCGGCGGGGCTGGAGCCGGAGAGCTTCCTCGAAGACATTCGCGAGTCGGTCAGCAGCGCCGGGCGCAGAATCCTCCAGCAGCATTACGTGCCGCAGCCTCCGGACTTCCCCGTCTCGCGCGCGGAACCGGCCTACCTGAAGACGGTCTGGCAGCGGGTGAGTTGAGGAGCCTGTCCTTGCGCAGGCGCCGTGGCGCATTGGCCTGCCTCCCCCTGGGCCTCGCGGAAATAGATGTCACATACCCATTAAGCCCGCCCGTTTCCCGCCGATGACTTGTCAGCCTGGTCGGGCAAAAAGAGCGAACCTTTATCCGACGAATCCGGCGGGTGATGTATGCCGTCACAAACTGACGAAGCGAGCGACTATGACTTCGTGATCAATTTGATCTACGAACGAAGCCGCATACGCCTGCACGACGGAAAGGAGCGGCTCATCTCCGCGCGGCTGGGCAAAAGGATGAGGCATCACGGCTTTGAGACGCTCGGCCAGTATTGTGATTACCTGCGGCGCACCGGCGACGAGGATGAAATCACCCACATGGTGGATGCGCTCAGCACCAACTACACCCATTTCCTGCGGGAGCGGGATCACTTCGATTTTCTCGTCGGCACGGCCCTGCCCCGGCTGCTCGGCAACCGCAAACGGTTCAACATCTGGAGCGCTCCGTGCGCAACCGGCGAGGAGCCATACAGCATCGCCTTCTATCTTTCCGAACACTTCCCAACATCCGACGGCTGGGACTGGAAGATTTACGCCACGGACGTTTCCACCACGGCGCTGGCCACCGCGCAGAAAGGCATCTATCATCAGGAACGCCTCGGCGCGATCCCGCCGGACTGGTGGCGGAAATACTTTCAGAAGGGGCAGAAGGAATTCGAGGGGAGCTACCGGATCAAGCAGGCGCTGAGGGAGAGGGTTCAGTTCAGCAACGTGAATCTTATGGGCAGCTACAGCATGCCGGAGCCGTTTCAAGTCATCTTCTGCCGAAACATGATGATCTACTTTGATCGTCCGACGCAGGAGCAGCTCGTCCAGCATCTTTCGCAGTTCCTCGTGCAGGACGGCTACCTGCTGATCGGCCATTCCGAGAGCCTCAACGGCCTGAACACCGGCCTTCGCTGCCTCGAGCCCAGCATTTATCAGAAGGTGTAACTGATGTTGGCCGCACCCACTCCCACGAGCCCCAGCCAGAAGGTGATTGTCGGCATCGCGGAAATGGCCGTCTCCAGCAACCCAGCGGTCATCCTGACGACCTACTCGCTCGGGTCATGCCTTGGGATCGCGATTTACGATCCCGTGGTCCGGGCGGGCGGGCTTCTCCACATCATGCTGCCGGATTCCAGCATCAATTCCGCCAAGGCCGTCAAACAGCCCGGCATGTTCGTGGACACCGGCGTGCCCGCGCTGTTCCGTGCGGCCTATCAACTGCGGGCGGAGAAGCACCGCATGATCATCTGCGTGGCGGGCGGCGCGCAGATCATGGACAGCGGCGGATTCTTCAACATCGGCACACGCAACTACGAGGCATTGACCAAGCTGTTCGCAGAACACGACCTGAAGATTCAGGCCGAGCAGGTGGGCGGCATGGTGAACCGGACCATGCACCTCAACATCGCGACCGGCGAGGTCCGGCTGAAGATCTCGAACCAGCCCCAGGAAGTCATCCTATGCAAGAACTCGACGACTACATAAACAAGGTGAAGTCGCTGCCGCCGGCGCCGCGCATCTTGCCTGAGCTGCTGTCGTTGCTGCGCCAGGACGACGTGGACAGCGACCGCGTGGTCAAGCTGATCGCCTTCGATCCCGGGATCACCGCCGCCGTCCTGCGTCTCTGCAACAGCGCGTGCTTCGCCGGTGCCGCGCCGGCCGGCGACCTGCATGAGGCCGTCAGCCGGCTGGGGTTCAAACAGGTTTACCTGCTCGTCGCCGCCGTCAGCGGATCGAAGATGCTCGGCTCCGCGCAGAAGGGTTACGGAATCGATTCCGGCGAGCTCTGGGAGCACAGCGTCGTGGCGGCCGTCGCGGCCCAGTCCATCGCCAGGAGCTGCGGGGATGACGAGAGCCTGGCGTTCACGGCGACCTTGCTGCACGACCTCGGCAAGATCGTCTTGGCGGAAGCTCTCGAACACATTTACGGGGAGCTGGTGGAAAGCAGCCAGAGCCAGCAGACGCCGCTCATTGAAACGGAGAAGCGGCTGCTCGGGGTTCAACATGCCGAGATTGGCGGCCGCCTGCTCGCGCGCTGGAATTTCCCGGAGAACATCGTGAGCGCCGTCTGGTTCCATCATCAGCCGGCGGGCGCGCAGCCGCATGAGAAGCTGGCCGCTTACGTGTATCTGGGAAACATGGTCGCCTACTTCATGGGCTACGGATTCGGACACCATGCCTTCGCGCTGCGCGGCCGTGCCGAGGCGCTCAGCATTCTGAACCTGAAGCCCGAGTGCATGCCGGGATACATGATCGAGACCTTCGAGCAGCTCCAGCTCGTCCAGTCCCTCGTGAAAATCAACACCTGACCCATGGCCAGCCGCCGCATACGTGTTTTGGTGGTGGACGATTCAGCAATCGTCCGGCGAGTGCTGACGGACAGCCTCAGCACGGACCCGGACATCGAAGTCGTCGGCAGCGCGGTCGATGCCTATGTGGCGCGGGACATGATTCTTCAGCTCAATCCGGACATCCTCACGCTGGACATCGAAATGCCCCGCATGGACGGACTGAGCTTCCTGAAGCTGCTCATGCAGCACCGGCCGATGCCCGTGATCATCATCAGCTCGCTCACTCCCGGAGGCTCGGCCAAAGCCATGGAAGCGTTGCAGGCTGGCGCGGTGGACGTCATGGACAAGGCGGGCGGCAACTACTCATCCGGCATGGACAGCATCGCGCTCTGCTCCATGGTCAAGGCGGCGTTCCAGGCCAAGGTTCGCACCGGCAGCAGCACCTCCTTCGTCACCCGGCCGGCCGGAACGCCGGCCACGCGAATCGTTCCTCCGCCCGCCGCGTCCGTGGCCAATCGGGCTGCCTCCCTCCGGCCAGCGAGCCCGCTGCGAACGCCGTCTGAATCGCAGCGCAATTTTTCCCCCAAACAAATCATCCTCATGGGAGCGTCCACGGGCGGCACTGAGGCGTTGAAGGAAGTGCTGACCGGCGTGTCCGCCAATCTTCCCGGGATTTGCATCGTCCAGCACATGCCGGCGCATTTCTCCCGCGCATTCGCGGAACGCTTGAACAGCCTCTGCACCCTGGAGGTCCGCGAGGCCAAGGACGGTGACCGCGTGCAGCCCGGCCTGGTGCTGATTGCCCCCGGCGGATTCCATCTGGTGCTCCGGCGCAACAGCGGGTTCTACACGGTGGAGCTTAACGAAGGCCCGATGATCCACCATCAGCGGCCGGCTGTGGACATTCTCTTTGATTCCGCCGTCCGCGCGGGTGCGGGCCCGCATGCGCTGGCGCTGCTGCTCACCGGCATGGGCTCGGACGGCGCGGCCGGAATGCTGAAGCTCAAGGCAGCGGGTGCCGCGACGGCCGCGCAAGACGAGGCGAGCTGCGTCGTCTTCGGCATGCCGAAGGAGGCGATCCGGATGGGCGGCGCGCAGAAGGTTCTCCCCCTCGATCAGATGGCCGGCTGCATCGAACGCTACGCCAGCGACGTGGCGCTGACCGGGATTGGCACTTGAGTTGAACCTGGGAACGAAGTTGTTCAACCATGGATACACACGGGTAAAGTGGCGGGAGGAAGACACGAATTCCACGAATGGTCACGAACTCGAGTTTCAGCCTTCGTGCTGATTCGTGGAATTCGTGTCTCATTCCTCATCCGTGTTGATCCGTGTCCATCCGTGGTTGAACTGCTGTCTTCCGGATCACAGGCTGAGCTTCAGCAGGCCGACTTCCAGCGTGAGCGCCTCCTGAACGTTCGTCGTCGTCAGCAGACGTTGCGTCCGCTCGATCACCTGCAAATTCTCCATCGCCTGCCGCGATGAAACTCGCGCCGCGACCCGCTGCGTGGCGGCGGCGAGCGCCGGGAAGCTGAGCATCTCCTCGCCGATCTGAAGGGTTTGCAGCCAGACATCGCGCAGCCACCATTGCAACGCGGTCAGCACTTCCGAGCGTTCGCGGCGATACTCCGCCTCGACGGCGGCGGACAGCTCGTCCTCCCACTTGTCCTTCAGCTTGGAATCGATGTCGTCGTGAACTTCGAGCGGCGACTTCTTGGCGACCGCTTCGCCCGTGCTTTCCTTGATCTGCGCCAGCTTCGCCAGCAGCGCGGAGAGCAGGCTGTAGCGGCCCAGCAAACTTTTCTGTTCCGTCGCCGCCATCCCCGCGAACACCGCGAGCCAGGCGTTCAAGGCTTCATCCCGGCGTCCGCTCATCTCACCGCCGAAACTCAGGCGCAGACAGCGGGACAGGATGGTGTCGAGAATCCGCTGCAGCTCGGTGGTGAGCAGGATGAGAACGGAATCCGACGGCGGCTCCTCCAGCGTTTTCAAGAAGGCGTTGGCCGCCGATTCATTGAGCCGGTCCGCCGAGACGATGACGCCGATCTTGTAGCGCGCCTCGGTCGGCTTCAGATGCATGGACGGCAGCAGCGGGCGCAACGAATCTTTGCGCTGAACCATCTGATCGATCTTGATCACGCGCGTCTTCGATTCAGGACGGATCCACATCACGTCGGGATGACTGTCGCCATCGATCTTGCGGCAGCTCAGGCACGCATCGCACGAATCCAGCGGCAGTCCGGCCGCGTTGCTGTGCTTGGGGCTGGTGCAGTTCACGGTCTTCGCCAGCGTGCGCGCGACGGATTCGAGTTCTGCAAGATCGCCGCCGTGGAAAAGATACGCGTGACCGAGGCGCCCGCGTTCCAGGCTGCGCTGGAGCAGGGCAACGGAATCTTCCTGGCCCACGATTTCAGCGAAGGACATGGCGGGAGAAGCTAGACGTTGGAGGGCGATCCGCCCTGGCGGGACGGCACTTTCACCAGCAGCGGAATGCAGCCTTCCTGCCGTCCGTCCACCGCGATGTCGATGGAGTAGAGCCCTTCCTTGTCGAACTTGAGCTTCTGAATGTTCACGATGAAATTGCGCGACAGAAAGATGGTTTCATCCGGCACGGCGACGTCGATGGGAATCTCGATGGGCGGCATGACGGACTTTCCGTCCTCATCCACGAAGTTCAGCTTCACCGTGTGCGTACCTTCCTCGACCTTGTTGAAGGTCATGCGCAGGGCGATGGAGCATTGCGGGTGAACCGCCGGCAGCTGTGAAGTGTAGATCGTGTCGAAGGTGCCGAGGATGTTCAGCTTGCCGCTGTTGTCCGTGGCCGCATCGCAAAGGACGGCAATCTGGATATCCATAACGTCGCGGCAGCTTAATGGGTCGCCGGATTAATTCACCATGTTTCTCTCAACGCAGCGCAGGCGCCATCGCCCAGTGACCATTGATCATTGAAGCAACGACATCCCCTTGATGATGCAGAATCGCTTCGTAAACATCCCGTCCCGCGCCGTCGCACGGAATGGCGATCACGTCAGCCAGCGCGCCCTCGGAAAGTTCGCCGGTCAATCCTTTCATCCCGAGCGCGTGGGCACCGTTCACCGTGGCCATGCGCAGGATTTGCTCTGGGGCGACATCGGGGAATTTCGAGGCGAAGGCCTGCATCTCGGAGAAGAGATTCAATTCGAGCGGATGATCCCGTTCCTTGCGCGTCGTCGCCAGGCTGTCCGTCCCCAGGCAGATGTTCACGCCCGCGCTCTCCAGCTCTTCGCGCGGAAAGCGCAGGTGATGGAAGTAATCATGGCTCCGAGGACAGTGCGCGACGCTGACGTGATTGCGCCCGAGCACGCCGGCATCGTGACGCCAGAGATAGTTCACATGCACGGCCAGCAGGTTCTCATCGAGATAGCCGCAACGTTCGAGATGCTGCACTGGAGAACCCAGCCCGCAGTCCGACATGTCCCGCTGGCTCTTGAGCCAGTCGTGCATCGCACCGTGCCGATACATGTACATCTCGAACTCCTCTTCGCTCTCGGCGACGTGCGTGGTCAGCCGCCATTTGCAGCGGTGCGCGGCCCGCGCCGCCATTTCGAGAAGCTCCGCAGACGTCGTGTAGAGGGCGTGCGGCGAGAGGCCCACACGGTTCTGCACGTTGGGCAGGCTCTCCCATTCCTTCACCACACGCTCGACCATTTCGCCCGCCGGGACGCGGCTCCGGACATTGATCAGTTCGCGAAAGGAATGAACGCGCAACGGCGTGCGCTCCCACGCGGCCGGAATCAATTCGGGCACCGCCTCGATGTCAGCCACCGTCGTGGTCCCGGAACGCAGCAGCATCTCCGCGCCGCTTTGCCAGGAGGATTTGAATTCATCCAGGCTCCAGCTTCCTTTCAGCGACACCATCGAATTGATCCAACTGGTGAAGCTTCTCGGCGGCGAAATCTGTCCGGCCATCCCGGTGTAATCGAGATGGCAATGGGCGTTGATCAATCCCGGCAGCAGGATGACTTCGCCGAGATCCTTTTCCTCATCATCCAGCAAGGTGGCCGGAACGTCCGCACGCCGGCCCACCCAGGAAATGCGTTCGCCGGAAAGGCACACCATCGCGTCGTCAATCGGCGGCCCGCTGACGGGAACCACGATGCGCGCGCGGAGTCTCATGAGGGAAAATAAAAACTCACGTCGCTCACCGCAGGAGGAGACGACGTGAGAAAGGGACCGGCCTGAAGTTTGTTCAACTCAGTCCGGCTGAGTTCAGATGTTGGCATCCTGACGCCGGCGCTTGATGGCTGCGGCTTCCGTATGCTTGCGGGCCTTGGTCTTGTTGTGGCGCTTGCGGATCTGCTGCTCGATCTTCTTGGTCACCTTGTCGATGGCCGCATAAAGGTCCAAATCATGATCCTCCGCATACAGATCCGGGCCGCGCACGCCGAGCCGGATCGAGCACTTGAACTGGCGTTCAGGCTTGCGGGTGTTGTCATGCTCCAGCGACACGCGGGCGTCCACAGCCCAGCGGTCAAAGTGTTCCAGCTTCTCAATGCGGACCAAGACGTGGTCTTCGATGGCCTTGGTCAACGTCACATTGTGCGTCATCAGAATGAATTTCATGGCCAAAGCATGGAGCGGTGCCGAAACAAAATCCAGCGAAACTCTTTTACGGCGCCAAACCATCGATTGCCGACGGGGTCGTCCATTGCGCAACGATTCTAGCTTGCCTGTCCGGACGGGCATCGTTCAACGTCGCTGCAATTAAGACTCTCGCTCCAGCTCTTAAAACCAGACGCCGATGGCTGATCGGTTTGGCGGCCATGATGATGACCCTGTCCGGCTTCGCCGCTGAACTTCCCGCCTTGCTCGAATATCGCGTGGGTGATCAGGCCGAGGCCGACATCGTCACGCCCATGCGGCTCGTCGTCTTCGATCCGGCGCGAACCGAAAGTCTGCGCCAGGCCGAAGCTCAGCATATCAGTCCTGTCTTTCGTTATCTCCCCGCTACGGCGCAGCAATCCGAAGCCAGTCTGCGCGCGGCGTTCACGAACGCCCAGGAGCGCTTCACCGACGGGCTCGAACGTCTCTTCGGCCATCCGCTTCCGCTGCTCAACGCGGAATTCGGTCAGCAGCAATACAACGAATTCTTCAAAGCGCATCGTGAACAGAACCCGGACTTCCCGCTCACGGCGCAACTCGCCGAGCTTTGGGCCTTTGGCGATGAAGGAGAAGTCGCGCTGGAACGTCACGTCGCACGGCTCCGTCGTTTCACGGGCAGCTTCGTCCGACCTGATGCGCTGCCGGCGAGTGAACGCCTCGCCGCCGACACCGTCCGACTGATTGTCGTCAATCAACTGAACGCTGCGTTGACGCTGGCGCTCGTGGATCAGCAAGGCCGGAACCTCCCGCGCAGCAATCTCGTCACTCTCGGAAAGCTCCAGCAGGACGCACAGCAAACCGCCAGCGCCAACGACCGACCGGAAGCCCGTTACGTAGCCAGCTTTCTGCGAGCGAACTGTATCCTCGACCAAGAACTGACTCGCCAGACTTGGGAACGACGTCTGGAAGCCATCAACGCTGCGGACCGTTACGAAGCCGGTCAGCGCATCGTTCAGCAAGGCGAAGTCATCACCGCGAAAACCAAGCTGGCCCTCGACGAACTGCAAAGCCGGACGGCCGCGCAACGCATTCAAGCCACCGCCGATGCCGAATACAGCCGGGTGGAAGCCGAAGCAGCACAAGCCCAGCGCGCCGCCGAGGAAACCTTGCAGATCAATCGTTGGCTGCTTGGCGGACTGGGCATTGCCGCGCTGGTTTTCGTCAGCCTCGCGATCTTCATCTTCAAACGACGTCGCGCCCTGCTGGATGCCCGGCGCCGCACCGGTTCCAGCGGCCACGCGCTGGTGGTTCGCGATGCCGCAGATGAAGTCTGGCGCGAGCGCGCTCTCGCCGCCGAAGCGAGGGCGCAGAAGGCCACCGCGATGCTTCGCACCAAAATGCTCCCGCACATGGCGCGCTGGATGATGCAGGAATTCATGCAGCGCCTGCTGCTCCAGCGACGCACCATTCTCAACGACCATCAGACGGCGGAACGCGAAGTCGCTGAGCTCGCCGAGCGGCTCGAACACGTCCACGCGCCTTTGGAGGAACGCCTTCACGCCTACGAAAAACGCATCGCGGAACTTGAAGCCGAGCTGGCCGCCAAAGGCGAACAGAACCAGGAACTGATCAAGGCGCGCATCGAGACCACCCGCAAGAAGCTGGACGGCGGACGAGACATTGGGGTCGGTCAAGCGTATTGACTCATTTGTGGTGGCGGATAATCTCCGGCTTATATGGCACGGAAGCTACGCATCCAATTCTCCGGCGCGATTTATCACGTCATGAGTCGCGGTGATCGGCGCGAGGACATTTTCCGCGACGACCTGGATCGCGAGGCGTTCCTCAAAACGCTGGCCGACGCCTGCGCCAAGACCGGGTGGCAGGTTCACGCCTTTTGCCTGATGCCAAATCATTTTCATCTCGTGGTTGAGACGCCGCAGCCCAACCTCGTGCCCGGCATGAAATGGTTTCTCGGCACCTACACCACCCGCTTCAATCGCCGTCATAAACTGAATGGCCATGTGTTCGCGGGGCGTTACAAATCCCTGCTCGTCGCTGGCAACGGCGGCTACCTGCGAACCGTCTGCGACTACGTCCATTTGAATCCGGTGCGCGCCAAGCTGGTTTCTTCGGATGAACGGCTGCACAACTATCGTTGGAGCAGTCTGCCCGCGATTCTTCTGCCGTCCGATCAGCGCCCGGAATGGGTGCGGGTAGATCGATTGCTCGGCGAATCCGGCATCCAACACGACGACGCTGCGGGCGTTTCCGAGCTGGAACGACGCCTGGAGAGCCGTCGGGAGGATGCGCCGGAAGAGTTCGACGACGTGCGGCGCGGCTGGTGTTTCGGCGACGACGGGTTTCGGCAGGAATTGCTGACGCGCATCGAGGGCGAGGCCGGCAGCCAGCATTTCGGATCAGAGATTCACGAGGCGGCAGAAGCGAAGGCCAGCCGGATCATCGATGAAGAATTGCGGCGCGCGGTGTGGACTGGAGCGGAATTGAAGCTGCGCCAAAAGGGAGACCCGGAAAAGATTGTGATCGCCCGCCGGCTTCGGGCGGAGACGACGGTGACGCTCCAGTGGATCGCGGCCCAGCTTCACATGGGAACCAAGTCGCACTTGAGCCATCTGCTTTACTGGCAACGCCGCGCTGATACTCAGAATCAGTCACCCCAAGTTGCGAAGGCGTCCGTCAAGTCAGCGCGTCCACGAGTCAGTGTAAGGAGCCGAATCGCACGGAAACCTCAGCAGCCCGAAGGCATTGCAGCCATCGACAATGTGAGAGACCAAGCCGTTGGAACATCCTTCTCCGCCCCGAACAACGATGCCGCCACCATTGTTAGCAGCTTACCATTGACCGACCCCGCAGGGGTGGGTGGGTTCGACACCAGTTTCGATTAGTGCGCCAGTCTTACAAAGCAGCGGTTGCTTTTCGTCTCTGGCGGTGTAGAAACAGCTCAGAGAAACCCCCGATAAAGCCATGACTGAATCGCTGCTCAAAGCCCAACTCGAACCGGTGGCGCGTCGGCAGCGCATCTGGCGGAGAACCCGTGCGCTCGCCATCTGCTGGGGTTCGTTTGCTCTCATCGCCTTCCTGCTGTTCGCCGCGCGTTTTACCTTGGGCAGCTCGCTTCCCTTGATCGTTCCGATTCTCATGGGCGGAAGCGTGCTCGTCACCCTCATCATCTTGGCCCGCTGGAGTGACTGGCAGCCGGACTACCGCGCCATCGGCCGCCAGATCGAGCAGCGCCATCCAGAACTTCACGCGCTGCTGCTGACAGCCATCGAACAGAAACCTGATCCCAAAACCGGCCAGTTGAACTTCCTCCAGCAACGCGTCGTGGACGAAGCGCTCGCCGAGAGCCGTCGGCATCAATGGGTCGATGCCGTCTCGGGCGGACAGTTGTTCGGAATGCGCCTCGCCCAGATCGCCGCGCTCGGCCTGCTGGTGTTCGGGTTCTCACGGTTGCACACGAAGTCAGCCGATTACGCGCGCCTCGGCAAGGCCGGTTCGCTCAGCGTGTCGGTGACGCCGGGCGACGTGACGGTGGAACGCGGCAGCGGCCTGGTGGTGCTCGCGCGCTTCAGCGGAACAGTTCCTTCAGAGGCGACGCTGGTCATCACTTCGGCAAACGCCTCTACCAACTCGCCGACGAAACGCATTCCTCTGGCCCGCAATCTGGCCGATCCGGTGTTCGGCGGAAGCATTCCAGAAGTGGGTTCAAACCTTGTCTATCGCGTCGAGTTCGGCTCCGAGCAGTCGCGCGATTTCGCAGTGAACGTCTTTGATTATCCGGCGTTGCAGCGTTCCGATGCGCGCATTGCTTATCCGACCTACACCGGCGTGCCGGAGAAACGAATCGAGGAGACGCGCCGCGTCAGCGCCGTCGAAGGCTCGAAGCTGGACTTCACGTTGCAGCTTAACAAGGTCGTTACCGGCGCGCGTTTCGTCGGAAAGGACCGGACCATTGTGCCGCTGACGGTGGAGTCGAACCGGCCGCTTGCGCACTTGAAGGACTTCGCGCTGATGACCAACGGCACGTACGAGCTGCAGCTCATCGATGCCGATGGCCGCACGAACAAGCTGTCTGCGCAGTTCGTGCTGGAGGCGCTCAAGAATCGCCGGCCCGACTTGAAGCTGCTCGCGCCGCGCGGCGACCAGCGCGTCTCGCCGCTGGAGGAAATGAATTTTCACGGCGAAGCCTGGGATGACTTCGGCCTGCGCGAACATGGCCTGAGCTACACGATGTCCGGCACGAACACCGTCACGCTGACCTTCGGCACGAACAGCGCCCCGAACGAAAAAAAGAGCATCGTGCATCTCTTGAAACTCGAAGACCTGCGTGCGCACCCCGACCAGCTAGTCTCGTGGTTCCTGTGGGCGGACGACATCGGGCCGGACGGCAAGGTGCGCCGGACTTCGAGCGACATGTATTTCGCCGAGGTGCGTCCGTTTGAAGAAATTTTCCGTGAATCACAGGCGCCGCAAAGCGAGAACGAGCCGAGTGAAGGCGAGGGCCAGGGCAACGAGACGCTGAAGCTTGCGGAGCTGCAGAAGCAGATCATCAACGCGACGTGGAAGCTGGAGCGCGAACATTCCGGCCGAGACGCGTCGGACGCCTACAAGAAGGACGCCACGGTCGTCTTGGATTCGCAGGCCCAGGCGTTGGAGCAGGCCGAGGCCATGAAGGAGCGCGTGACCGATCCGCGCTTCCAGCCGCTGGTCGAGAACGTGGTGAAGGAGATGGAGCAGGCGGCGAAACATCTTTCCGAAGCGCGCGATTCCACGAAGGCGCTGCCGGATTCGCTGGCCTCCGAGCAGTCCGCGTATCAGGCGCTGCTGAAACTGTCGGCGCGCGAATACATGGTTTCCAAAAACAAGAGCCAGCAGGCCAAGGGACAGGGCAGGCAGCAGAACCAGCAGCAGCTCGAGCAGTTGGACATGAAGCAGAAGGAGGATCGCTACGAGACGCAGCGCCAGGCCACGCCGCAGCAGAATTCCGAACAGAAGGAGCAGCTCCAGATGCTCAACCGCCTGAAGGAGCTGGCGCAGCGGCAGCAGGATTTGAACGAGAAGATCAAGGAGTTGCAGTCTTCGTTACAAGAGGCGAAGTCGGATGAGGAGCGCGAAGAGATCAAGCGCCGCTTGAAACGGCTGCGCGAGGAACAGCAGGAGATGCTGGCGGACGTGGACGAGCTGCAGCAGCGGATGGAGCGTCCGGAGAATCAATCGAAGATGGCCGAGGCGCGCCAGCAGTTGGAGAAGACGCGGAGCAACGTGCAGAAGACGGCCGAGGCGCTGGAGAAGGAGGAGGCTTCGCAGGCGCTGGCTTCCGGCACGCGCGCGCAGGAAGAGCTGCAAAGGCTCCGGGACGATTTCCGCAAGAAGAGCGCGAGCCAGTTCTCCGACGAGATGCGCCAGATGCGCAATGAAGCGCGGCAGATGGCCGAGAAGCAGGAGGACATCAGCAAGGAACTGGAGTCTCTCGGCGACAAAAAGCAGAAGACGCTGACCGATACCGGCAAGACGAAGGAGCTGGCGGAGCAGTTGCAGCAGCAGCGCTCCAGCCTGACCAATTTGCTTCAAGGCATGAAGGACGTGTCGGAGAAGGCAGAGGCGGTCGAGCCGATCTTGTCCAAGCAGCTTTACGACACGCTGCGAAAGAACAGCCAGGGTCAGACGGATAATTCGCTGAACATGTCGAGCGAGCTGATCAAGCGGAGCTTCAATGCCGAGGCGGGCCAGTTCGAACAGAAGGCGCGCGGCGAGATCAATGACTTGAAGGAAGGTGTGGAGAAGGCCGCGCAGAGCGTGCTGGGTGGCGACGTGGAATCACTGCGCATGGCGAAGCAGGAGCTGGATGCGCGGGCGCAGCAGATCGAGGACGAGATGTCGCGTGCTGCTGGACAGCAATCACGCACCAATGGCTCCGGCCGCGCGGCTGGACAGCAAGGCAATCAACAGCAGGGCCAGGCACAGCAAGCTGGTCAAGGCCAGCAGGGCCAGCGTCCCGGTGAAGGCCAGCAGTCGGGTGAAAACGGCCAGTCGCAGCCCGGTCAATCTGGTCAGAATGGGCAGCAAGGAAAACAAGGCGAACAGGGTCAGCAAGGTCAGCAACCTGGCCAAGGCCAGGGGCAAGGTCAGGCCCAAGGCCAGCAGCCGGGGCAGCAGAAGCAAGAAGGCCAAGGTGAGGGACAAGGGCAACAACCCGGTCAGCAAGGCGAAGGACAGGGACAGCAGCCTTCTGCACAGCAAGCGCAGCAGGGACAACAAAGTCAGGGAAAAGGAAAAGGTCAGGGTCAAAGCGCAGGCCAAGGACAAGGCCAAAGTCAGGCGCAACAGCAGCCGGGACAACTTGGGCAACAGCCAGGCCAACAACCTGGACAGGGACAGGGCCAAGGCCAGCAGCCTGGACAAGGGCAAGGTCAGGGCCAAGGTCAAGGACAGCAACCCGGCCAGCAGGCGCAGCAAGGTCAGGGAAAAGGACAGGGACGTCGCGGTGGCCAGGCTCCGCCCAATCAAAACCAGCAGCAACGCCAGGAGATGACGGAGACGGATCAGCAGGCCGAACGCACTCCGCAGGGCGCGAACAACGCCGGGCCGGGATCAGGCGGCGAGCGCACGCGTAATTTCAATCAGCGCAAATTTTTCGACTCCAATCCGACAGGCCAGGAAGGCGGCGGCGAAACGCCGAACGGTCCGCTGACTGGACAGGACTATTCCAAGTGGTCCGAGCGCCTCCGCGATGTGGAGGAGATGATCGATACGCCGGAACTTCGCAATGATGTGGCCCGCGTTCGCGAGCGCGCCCGCGAGATGCGCCTGGATTTCAAGAAGCACGCGAAGAATCCCCAGTGGCCGCTGGTGAAGAGCCAGATCGCTGCGCCGCTCGCGGAGCTGCGCAACCGAGTGTCCGAAGAGCTGGCCCGCCGCGAAAAGAGCGACTCTCTGGTGCCCATCGACCGCGATCCAGTTCCCGGCAAATACTCCGACCTCGTCCGTCGTTACTACGAGAAGCTGGGGTTGGAAGAAGCTCCGGCACCACGCTGATTCTTCAGGTTCGTTGGTTCCGCAGAAATCCATTGCGCACAGAAGCCGGTCTTCAGGCAGTTTAAGCGTGATTTACTATTTGGTATCGCTGCCTTTGAAACATACGTGAGATGAAGCGCCTGAACACCCTCCAGCTATAATGTGCTACTCCCTCCGTTGTATCGTTCCCGCTGAAAAGGCTCGCAGGCATGGTGTTTTCCAAGGCGTCCAATGTCCTCACTTCCGGCAGGGAGGACAGGCGCACTTCGACCGTAATCTTTCCAGACGGCTTTATAGGGTCGAGTCTAGGGCACGCCCATCTGCACTCGGCACGAACCCGACCATGTTCTTCGGATATGCCGGCCTTCCGATGCGCCGGACGGCTCTTCGTCCCGGATTTAGTCTGAACTTCGACGGGAACTTGAATGCCAGCGCAAAGTTGCGAAGACGCAACGTGTTTCCGGAGCAGACACGGGGGCGTTTTGTTCCGCATCCATCCATCCTTTTTATTATAGCTCTAGCCGAAACACCGGAATGGAATCGTCGCAAAAAGAGGTCATTGCGGCTCGGTCGGCGGCGAGGATGAATGTTCCTGGCAAATCAAAGAGTTGTCCGTCCTCTGTGTGTTTTTGTCAGGGCTTACTTCCGAAGCCGGTTGGAAAGAAAAAACCGGCCGCTGGCGCGGGCCAGCGGCGGTTCGTGCAAGACGGTGAAGGACTCGCCTAGGGCTGCTGCGGCGTGGCCACCCGATAGAAACGGTTGGTAGTCCAGCCGGGGTCGGCGATTTGATGGACGAAGTTTGTCGGCCTCGACATCACATCGGTCAGCTTGCTCCAGCCGTTGATGTTCAGATCGTCCGTGTACTGGATGGAATAGGTGTGATTGGAGACGGAAGCGAACTGCACAGTGGGAGCACCGGGCAACACGCTTTGTTCGATCTTGAGGTAGCTGAGGCTGTTGGTCGGATTGGTGCCGGCCAGGTACTCGGCGCGATTGCTCATGCCGTCGAGGTCCAAGTCACCTGCGGCATCTGCCGCGTTGTTGGTGGCCAGTCCAAGGGCGGCCTCGATGGCGTTCGGGATGCCGTCACGGTCGGTGTCTTCCAGCACCGTGACGTTGAACGTGGTGGTGACGCCGGGAGCGGTGTTGGCATCGTTGTAAACGACCAGTCGCATCACGAAGTTGGAGGTTTGGATGTTGTTGGTGAGGCCCAGGGACGCCGAGATGGTGTTCAAGGTGATGTAGTTGGTCTTGTAGTTGCCAGAGTTGGTGCTGACGACAATGGACCCAAGGTTACGACGCCAGCTGAAGGCGAACGGTGTCGGATTGCCCGTGACGCCCACGCCAACTGTGAAGTCGCTGCCTGCGGCCACCGTGATGTCCGAAGGCTTCTGGACGATGACGGGCTGGAGCCAGGGGATGAGACGCGCGGACTGGCTGTAGATGGTGCCGGTGGAGTCGGTCACGGCGGCGGTGTAGTCGCCTTCTTCATCCAGTTGCACGTCCGTCACGGTGTAGGTGCTGCCCACGGCGCCCGGAATATCAACGCCGTTGAAACGCCATTGGTAGGAGATCGGCGGTTCGCTGCCGGTGGCGACGACACTGAAGGTGACGTTGGTGCCGTTGGGCAGGTTGGCCGCCTTGGAGTCCGGCTTGATGTAAACCGCACGGCCCAGGGGCTGCTGGCTGATGCGCGGGATGGTGCGGACCGTCAGCGTGGCGCTGCTGCTCTGCACGGAGCCGGCCGTGTTGAAGACGTAGCACGAGTAGGTGCCCGCCTGGCTCTGGCTCAGATTGTTCAACGTCAGCACGGGCGAGGACGCTCCAGAGATGGGCTTGCCATTGAAGGTCCAGATGTATCCCAGAGAGGAACCGGTGGCGGTCAGGCTGAAGCTGGCCGATTGACCTTCAATGCCAGCCACGTTGACCGGCTGCACGGTGATGGCGGGAGCAACGCCGCCGGTGGGCAGCGGTGCGCCAGGCGTCTTGGGAGACGTGCGCCAGTTGGCTGGATCGTTTCCATACGCGGCCACATCAATGCGGCCCAGGGAAGCGCCGAGGCCATCGGGAAGTCCGGTGGGCCAGGGAGCCGTGTCCTTGTAATCCACCTTGTCCGCGAAGACGTAATCAACCTGTCCCGCCGTGGGCAGTCCCACGGCATCCGGCACGCCCGGCTGAACGAGTTCCACGTTGCCCTTCATGTTGTCTAGCTTGCCGTGCCAAGGTCCATAGACGGGAATGCCAGGCGATACGCCGTTGGCATTTCGGAACGCGTCCAGGGCGACGCTGTCGGCGGGGTTGAAGCCCACCACCAGGATGTAAGCACCGGCCGGAATCGTTACTCCGGTGGGGAAGCTGAATTCCACGGCGTCGCGCAGACGCCAGGTGTTGTTCGGGTTCGCCGGGTCAAAGAGTGGAACGCTGGCACCGCTGATGTTTTGCAGCTCGATGAACTCATCCTCCGTGTTGTCCCAGAAGCCGCCGTTGGCGAAGACATCCGGCGGATGATACATGATCTCGCTGATCACGACGGGGCCGACTTTGGGTCCGGCATTGGCGGCTCCCAGCGTGGGGCTGGACTGCGCCACGAAGACATCTTCACCCGTGCTCAGGACGTGACGGCCAAAGGTGACGCCGTTGAGCGCAGGGCCAAAGGAGAACCCGTGAACGTAGCCCGTGAGTTCGCCTTCGGCGTTGCCGGAGAACAGATAGACATCATCGCCGGACGAACTGAGCGCGAAGCTCGTGGGGGCGTTCGAGGGCGTGTTGAACTGGCCTTCGTTGAACGTCATGTAGCCGCCGGCGGGAATGGTGGTGCCGGCCGGGATGCGATACTTGGTTGGCTTGCGGAAGTCGTCCGTCAGATACCAGTTGCCGATGTCCGCCGCCGCAGCAGAGAGGTTGCGCAGTTCAATGGTGTCGGTCGGCGGAGGCGGATCGCTGTGGGTCAGCGCCTCGTTGATGACGACCTGCGGAATGCTCGTGGTACCGTCGCCCGCGCCGGGCGAGCCGTTGAGCGAGCCGCTCGGCCGCCAGCTTGTCCCCAAGCCCCAGGTGCCGACAGCGGCGGTGTCGTCGATGATGACCAGCGAGAAGCCGAAGCCATCCGTGATCGGATGCCATTCGTCATCGTAGCTGAAGTCGAGGATGGGCTCGCGGAGACGGCCCTTCAGCACAAGGCGATTGCCTTGATTGGCCAAGTTGCCTGTGAATTCGCCGACGACCGCGCCACTCAGGCCCGGATAGCGGGAGTTGAACGCGGCTGCGTTCTTCACGACAAGGATGCGTTCGCCCGCCGCAACGACGCGGTTCGGGAAGTTGAAGGAGACGCCGCCGCCGAGGGTGTAATTGTTCACGTTGATCGGGGTCGCGCCGACGTTCCTGAACTCGACATATTCGAAGTCCTCGTCGATGCGCTTGCTGCCATCACTGTTTGTGCTGCCCGCAGGAGGCGGCAGCGGGTGATACATGATCTCGCTGATGACCAGGCGCGGACGTTGCACCACGTAGGTGGCCATGGTCGGCGGACTCCAAGCCGTGCCAACACGGGCGCGGGCGAAGACCCGGGAGTTGTCGTTGAGCGTAATCGGCGAGGAATAGGTGAGGGCGCCGGCGGCGACTGCGCCTTCAGACTGACTGGCGCGAGGGTCGGTGCCGTCGAGGGTGTAATAGATCGTGCCCGCAGGCGGGGTCATGATCAGGGTCGCACCAGCGACGACGTCTCCTTCCGCCAGATTCAGCAGCGGGCTTTTGGGGAACTGGTTGTCCACCCAGACGTAGCGGCCGTAGGTCCACTTCTTCATCTCAGAGATGATGGCGGCATAAGTCGGCTGGATGTAGTCCACATCCCACGTCGGCGGGCCGCTCGGATTGGGCCACTGATAGACGTTGAGGTAGTTAAACTTCGAGAAGTTGCGGGCCGCCGCCTCGGTGAGCAGCGTGCCGATCTCATCGATGCGGTTGGTGAGACGGGCGCCGTCCATGACGTTGGTGCGGAGGACGCCCCAGCGGTCCACGATCTTCTGGATGAAGTCAGGATCGCCTTGAGTCGTGTTGGGGATGGGCAGTCTGCCGACCAGCCGGCTCAACCAGATGTGGGCGTTCGGATCATTGAGAACCGCATAATACCATTTGCTGGTATTGCCGCCGTCAAGGTAGTCAGCGTTGCCGAACGCCAGGTTCCAGTCCCAGATGGGAGCGTTCTTCACTTTCCCATTCCGGTCCTTGTGGAAGAAGTTGCTGATGCGGTAGCCATCGATTTGTTTGGGGAACTCCACAATCCAGTGCGAGTCCACGAATGAATCCACGTCAATGTAGTGCGAGTAATGGTTCGTGCCGGTGCGGGTCTTCCAGTCCGCAGCAGTCATCGCGGTGTTGAACGCATTGAGGTAGTTCACCAAGTAGGTCAGTTGATTGCTGGCACTCGGGGTGTAGCCAGCCCCCGGCCAGGTAGTGGTGTTTTGAGTCAGTGCCGACCTCATATCCTTGGGCTTGGGTTCGTGCAGTTTCAGGCCCTGGCCTGCGGCATTGAAGTTCAGATCGCCACCGCTGTCCTTGTCCTTCTTGAACATGTAACCGCCAGTGATCGACGGTTCATTCGTGTGGGAGGGAGTCAGCTCCGCGATGTCCACGCGGTCATTGCCGCGCTCGATCTTCTCAAGGAAAACTTCGACGCCGATGTAGTCGCCGGGATAGGAGAGGCGGCCCACGCCTGTATCAACGAACACTTCCACAAAGCGGCGGCGGGAAGAATAATTCCCCATCTGCTCGAACATCTCATAGGCGAGGAAGTCGTTCATGAGACATTTGTCCGCGTAAGGATTTCGCAGCTTCCAGTCGGCTTCCGCAGGCATGCCGAGGATGGATTCTTTCCGGTCGTTGCCCAGCGCGTCCTGGAGCTCGACGTTGTATGGCTTCTTGGGGAAGCCAGCCGAGGTCTGGCCGAAGACTTCAAAGTCCGCCGGCCCGATGTAATCCGGCTTGCGCGAGAAGGCGCTGCGTCCGCGGAAAGTGTCAAACACGACAAACGTGCCCTTGGTCCGGGGCAGGCCTGCGGCCACGCTTTCCACCATGACGCGCCCGTCAGTGCTCATGATGAGGATGGGCAGGTTGGAGTTGAAATCGCGTGTGCTCGCGTCGAGGAAGACAAAGTTCCGCACCAACAGTTCGCTCGGGAACAAGCCCGCTGTGGTCGGAAAGGCCCGCACCTTGAGCGTGGTGTTGTTCATCAGGTTGAGCGGAGCGGTGTAAACGGTCGAGTTGTTCGTCGGGGCCGTTCCGTCGGTGGTGTAACGAACGATGGCGCCGGCGGGGACGGTGATGGCCACGCTCAGGGAGGCATTGGTGTAAACGCCGCTCTCCTGGGACAACGTGGGAGCCAGCGCAAATCCTGAGCCGCTGGTGGAGTTCTGCGCGCCGGGCGTCGGCGCGATGAAGTAGCCGACGAGATTGGGATCCACGCGATCACGGCCGAAGGAGACATTGGCCTGCTGCGCCGGATACGTGGTGCCGGAGAACGAGGACACGACATTCGTCGCCGGATCAGAAAGCGCCAGGTAGCTGCCGGCACTCTTGCTCAATTTGAAATTGGTGTGGAGTGGAGCACCAGGATTGCGGCGATCCTTCTCAGAAGCCCAGATGCGGAGATATTTGTTTGCACCCAGAATGAAGTTGGGCAGACGCCACTTGGCCAGGTTCGTGGTGGTGTCGCTGAGGAACCAGCCATCCAGGCCGACGTCAATCAACCCGGGATTGTAGAGTTCCAGCCAATCGCCACGATTCCCGTCCTCGTCGCTGATGCCGTTTTCGTTGTCGGCCATGAATTCAGAGATGATCACCGCAGCGGCGATGGCGTTCGGGTCCAACGTGTAAGTCCACGGGCCGCCCGGAACAAAAGGAGTGGGCAGGCCGTCGATGTCGCTGATGGCAGGATTGGCAGCCCATGCAACAGAAACCGCGCCCGTGGGCGGCGAAGGGAACTGGAACGTGTAGTCGCGCGGGCTGTTCTGGACAACGTTGGTTGCGGCCACGCCATTGATCAACAGATCCCCAGCATTCACCCCGCTCACGTTTTCGTTGAAGCCGATGGCAATAAACGACAATTGTTGAATGAAGCCCGATTGAGGCGGCTCCGTCACGACCACGACCGGCGCTTCATCCACCGCAGAGGTCAGTCGCGCATCCAGGAACAAATCACTGCTGCCAGCCCCGCTGTTGAAGACCTGTATCGCGAGAACGTTCGCCCCTTCCGACAATGCGCCGGCGGACAGCGTCAAAATTGACTCGCCCACCGTCACTTCGTGATCCCCGGCCAAAGTGCCAATCGTCAACGGATCGGCAACTCCGGCGCGGCCCACCTCTACACCGTTGAGCCAGGCCACAAATCCGTCGTCATATTGGACTTGGAGCGACAGACCCGTCACTTGAGCCGCGTTGACCATCGTGAATGTCTTGCGGAGGAAGGCGCTGGTGTAGCCACCCACCGCGCTGGTCGGAAGCATCGTCTGAATGCTGCCTTCCAAGTCAGCAGATCCGACCACGCTCGGATAGCCCAGCGGCGCATTCGCTGTGGTGCCATCTGGCAGCCATGATGAGGCATTAAAACTCAATGCGCGCCAGGCATCCGTGGGGCTGGAGGCTTCCTGAGTGCCGAGCACATATTTCCACGCACCGGAGCGGAATGGGACTATTTCGGCCGCCTGCGTGGAGGCCGCGACGGCCAGCAGCAGGGCGGAACTGACAACTCTTGATAAGGTTTGCATGATTACAAACGGAGGGGGGTTGAGGATTTGGAACTGACTGTCTTGGGGCTCACGACCGACGGAGTGGGGAACACTGGGATCTGATGGAGAACTGCCTAGTGGCAGCCTTGCCAAAGCAAACGCGGCTGCCGGACTGGCGCTGCTGGACGTTGACCCGGACACTGAAACGATCAGGGACTGTTTCATTGAACAACAAACAAAACACGGACTACACGACGTCGGCCGTAATGGGTGATTAGGGAGACATATAGCATAAGCATTAAATCGTGGACAATACAAAGTTCCAGCCAGCCGCGATAATTATCAGGCGTCCCCTCTTTTTCGGTCGGCAGCCACCCGCACTACAGGACAATCGTGGTCAGCAACCTCAAGAATGGTTCCCATCTCAAGGTTTGAGCCGGAATCGCAAGGCCGCTAACTCAAAGAAGTGAGGGGCTTCAGGCCGCTTCATCTTGCCCCGCTGTCGAGGCCGGCAAACTCATTGAACCACAGCTCGGGCGGCGCTTGGAAACAGGTCGGAACGCCGCGCCAAACCAAATCCACCCGCTCCGCGTGCAGCGCATGGTTCGGCAAGATCAAGAACCGGCGCTGCTCCTCCGTCAGCCTGCCCTCGACCAAGCTCAGGTAACAGAGCTCGTCGCCCCCATACAGCTTGTCCCCGACAATGGGATGCCCCACGTGCGCCAGGTGGATGCGAATCTGGTGCTTGCGCCCGTTCAATGGCCGGATGGCCAGCAATGAAAACTCCCGCCCCTCCCGCGCGAAAGATCGAATCAGCTCAAACTCCGTCCGCGCCGCCGCGCCATCGCCGCGAACCTTGTCC
>Ga0163153_10001900_pt1 | contig 31971 bp, 67 predicted proteins | sample OliLakLV19MP6IB1_FD_148629 | JGI IMG/M metagenome (GOLD analysis project Ga0163153, IMG submission 148629) | Freshwater microbial mat bacterial communities from Lake Vanda, McMurdo Dry Valleys, Antarctica - Oligotrophic Lake LV.19.MP6.IB-1 | ecosystem: Environmental > Aquatic > Freshwater >...
ACAAATAATAATATACTTTATATATAAATCATTAAAATAGAGCCTACTAATAGTAAGAAGCTAATAAGAATATAAAAATTTACTCGAACCCGATCCAAAACCCCCCTATTTAGTAGCAAAACACTTAGATTATCCATCTGAGAACACCTGAAAACACCAAAACATCTGAGAACACCTGAAAACACTTAGATTATCCATCTGAAAACCCCAAAACACTTAGATTATCCATCTTAGGCAGTTGTGTGTCCATAATAAAAAGCAAAATCTAGTTAGGTGACTGTGTGTCCATAATAAAAAGCAAAATCTAGTAATATCGCCTATCAGATATGAAGTTGCTCTTAATGTCTGGTGGTATTACTGTAGATGTGGTCTATTTCTTCTTCTGTTAGATACCAGATTTAGCTATCCATATTCTTTTGTTAAAATGTTTATACTCCCAATCTTTAGATTCATTTGCGTATTCTTTTGCCTTTTCTAAAGTAGAGAAATATATAAAACCTCTTGTTAAATGTGGTAATAGTTTGTAAATATAATTCATTTCTTTTCTTCGATTCTGTGGTATAATTAAGACATAGATATCAATCTAATAGTATGCAGGCAGCGTACATAGTTATGTTAGATTAGGTAGTTCTCTTCGAATAATTGGTTAAGTAATATCTATTTAACCTTTCATACTTATGAAGAATTATGTTTCTTACCTGTGGATTTTTCTTAATCCTAATGCCCTGAATCACCGGTGAATAATATAAAGACCGACTGAACCATAAAAGCAGATAAAATTAAGATTATGAGACCAAAAATGGCAAATTAAAAGAAAAGTAATTAAATTTACTTGGATACTTCATTAAGTTTCTACTAACATTCTTTTTAAATCTTATCCCCAGTCTTTAGTACTGGTATTTCTGTTGTAATTTATATTAGCGTTTCTTTTTTAGTGCTGTAGTGAGTGTGGAACGGTTCAGCAGCTATATGGATAGCAGCGGTGTTATGGGTGCGAAACAACCAAAATTAAAGAAATTAAATTTAAGCAATTATGTATCATAGGTATCTGTGAATTGTTCATTAGTACAAACTATCATGGTTAGATTTAAGTTTATAAACCAATCAGTTTTATGTATTGTTATTCCTTCAAATTCGAATCTATTCACTCCACCAGATTTTATATAACTTGATTTTGGTTTAGCCCAGTCAATTATCTCTCTTTCGTTTGTTCCATCATATTGTATTGCTTCTATGCTTTTTTTAGATTGTATCTGTATTATCATATTTTAATTTATACCAAAGTAATTCATTTAGACACATTGCGTATGATTTTTATAATTTCAGATTTTGATTTTATAATTTATATTTGGAGATTTTAATTTTATATTTTCATTTTTAGAATTTAAAACTTCAGATTTATATTTTGAAATTTAACATTTGAGATTTTAGTCTTTCAATTGTTATAGGGTGCTCAAGAGTACCACATATACTATTGAGTATTAAGTTTGCTATTCTTTTATTTGCATCAATAAAAGGATGAATATTAATAAATTTATTTATAGCAGCATAAGTATTTATACTATTTATTTTCCATCTTACATCTTATTCTAATAAGTCTAGTAATATATTTTCAGAATAGCTTTTATTTGCTTTAGGGATATCCTCGGTTCTTAATATATTATCTATATTAAGTTCTAATTTAGTAAATAAAGTACGCAACCACCTAATATCAAAATAGTTTGGAAAAGGAATATTAAGATAAGAATTAGTACAATTTAATACATATTTATAGACTTTAACCATGTTTGTAACATCAACATCATTAGGTCTAGCTCTACGGGTTTCTTTTATACAGAATCCTTTGTTCATATGCTCAAGATATCACACTTTTGGGGATATGTCAATAGCAATGCCCTCACAGGAACCTAACTTCTTCATAAAAGAATACTCGTAGGTATGAGAGGGCATTGCATCTAGGTAGTGCGCCAACACAGAGTTAACTCTAGAAGGAAAGAAGAAAAGGGCGTACTATCTATTTTAAAACTTCGTGGGATTTCTTCACTCTATATATAAAGAATTCCGCCGGTTTTTTTAAAAATCCATATAAAGAATTACGTGGGATTTTTTTGTTCGCCATATATAGAAAATTACGTGGGGGTTTTTGTTCGCCATATATAAAGAATTTCGTGGGATTTTTAAAAACTGTATATATAGAAATAAAACTTGACATAATAATTTTCCAGAACACTTGTTCTACTTAACATAATTCTGAGAGGTAGAAAAACTTTACTTTGCTTCTCTACCTCCAGTCAAAAGAAGAACAGCAATTCATGTTTTTCCTCCTCTTGTCAGCTTACTTTACTACATAGTTTGATTTGTGTCAAGGGGCGCAAAAATAGTAATTAAAACCAACCAAACATCCACTCAAGAAAAGCACCAAAGCCAGTCAAAAGAAGAACAGCAATATAACTTCCTATTTGTAATCCAAAACTAATCATAATTTATCTCCCTATTTATTTTAGTTAGTGGTTTATGAGCTAAACTCCACTAAACATACTAACCACTTATTTCGATTCGTGGCTTCTCTAGTAGGTGATTTACGGCAAAGTTAGGTGGTACTCTCGGAAAGATTTGAACTTTCGATCTCAAAATTAAAAGTTTTTTGCTTTAACCAGGCTAAGCTACGAGAGCACGTGTTTATCTGTTGATATGTGTCAAGTGGTTTGGGCGAAAGACCACGTTGAATTAAATTTGGACAAAAAGCTTCCTACTTTACTTACTGAGTTACAAACGGAATTAATAATTACATATAAAACCTCTCTCAATTATGTCCTAATTGTCATTGGGAACATGATAATCCTGATAAATAGAAAATGGAACTCCGGACAGGACTCGAACCTGCATGAATCCAATTAGCTTTCTCCACGTTAGAACCGTGGCGGCATACCGGAGCGAGAAGCGCAGTATTCTGTCCATTGAGCTACAAGCGCACGAGTAAAATAAAACACACTATAGTCACATGTGAATCTATCTTAACACAGTTTTGTATTTGTGTCAACGACACGTTGTGTCAACGACACGTTGTGTCAACTTCTGGTTTTCACGTTTTAAACCAGCAAAACTTTTTACTTTAAATAACTGGTAGCGTGACTAAGAATCTCACTTAGAACCTAACGTTATGAGCGCCATGTGTTACTTTTACACCATCACGCGACTTAATTTGTATGGTACACAGAGGGGGACTCGAACCCAAACCACCCATTAGTATATAAGACTAAGATTCTTCCTTTGAATTATCTGTGCAGGACTATTGTATCATACTTTTTCTACTGTGTCAAGCGTTTTGCGTTTGTGTCAACGACACGTTGTGTCAAGTGGTGATTTTTGCCCTGTTAATGTTTCGCTGGGCAATTATTGAGACTAGCATAAATAGAACAGGGCAACTATTTATGTATTGTTTCTTGCCGGACGAAGACCCTAAAACCCAGTATTACTACCGAGTAATATCCTATGGTACCGGGAGCGAGCAACCTCTTGCTTAAGGAGGGACGGGACTTAAAGCCATTGCACCATCCCGGCATAAAAGAGATCAGATATTCTCTTCACTCAACATTTATAACTTAGCATACCTAGACGTTTGTGTCAAGCATGACTATTAAGCCAGTGTGTAACAAACTTAGGATTACCCCAACAATTGCGGGGCATCTCATTGTAGACATATGAGACGAGGGCAGGCAGTGTTTCAAGATTTTGTAAATCTGCGCGCGCAATAGCCTCAGAGAGATTGTTTTCCAATACTGCGGTTAGAAATCCGCCCGGATGATAGCCAAAATTCACATAATTATCGAGGGATTCTCGAATGTTGGGACGAATCAAGCTGTAATCTGTGTCAGTGTTCATTAGGTATCCTTTCAACTTACTGTATCTTACCTCCTAACAGCTTTTGTGTCAAGTAGCATCTGGTCTATAGCTGAGATAGGATACATCTATTCCAGTGGCTTGACCCAAACCCAGACTTAAGCTATATTTAAGTACATCAGCCGCACGAGCATAAGCTTGATGACGGCGGGAACGCAAAGGTAAGGCATCGTGAAAACTGCATCGCTCAGATTCGACATAGCAAGACAAAAGTGGGTATGTACTTATTCTGGCATCACTCTTGGCACGGGCACGGGTGAGAATGGTAAGCAGCAAATCATTCGGCGCATAGAAAATGGCGAGAACGTCAAGGCTTTCAAGATGGGCGTGACCGCTGTAGAAGTAGGCGAGGGCTATGCTTCAATGGCCAAAGGCACTCGCTCTGACACGTCTCGTACAGTCACTCAGACGTATGCACCCAAGACTATCACCCCTAGCTTCACTATCAATGAACGCTTCAAGTACTTGGAAGAATTCACTACTATGGTAGCAGAACGCAAACTGCCTAGTTTGATTGTTACTGGTGAATCCGGTCTGGGTAAGACATACACGGTCTTTGATACGCTTCGATCTATCGGTCTTGAATCGAACATGATTGAGGGTGATCAATCAGGATACTTACCTATTAGTGGATTCACTACTCCACTAGGTTTGTATGAGACTATGCACGACAATTACGATAAGATTATTGTATTTGATGACTGTGATAGCGTGTTGGAAAATCAAACTACAATCAATCTTCTTAAGGCCGCGCTTGATAGCTATGAGACTAGAACTGTTTCTTGGGTATCGGGTAGGCCAGCAGTAGGATATGCTTCTAGTTTCAACTTTACTGGTGGTATTGTATTCATCAGTAACAAGCCGCAATACTCAATTCCACCACCAATTCGTACTCGGGCAATTACTGTTGATCTCTCTATGTCAAATTCAGAGAAAATTGAACGAATGGAAACGGTGCTGGAAAGTGTCTTGCCTGAACTGTCTCTGGAAATTAAGCGTGATGCTTTAAGTTTCCTTAAGCAAAAACAAGAGGTGATTACTACATTGAATTTTCGCTCTTTGTTAATCACGGCTAAAATCAGAGCTAGTGGCAATCCCGAGTGGCGTAATCTCTCACTCTACGCTCTCACTGCCTAGTGTGTTATGGGATGGCGGAATCCCCTTACTTTTCACATAATAGTATTCTTTTTTCTGTATTGATATACATGTACGACACTTTCTACGTATTCCATTACCAAAACTAACATGTTGTATATATAGATTGTTTCCGACATAGGGATGTCCCTGTGAGCAATGTGTTTTATTTCGCATATTAGATCCTGATAATCCTCTTTGAATATTTTCTCTGAGAGTTACTGCCTCCAAATGATCATAGTTTACACATATTCTATTTCTACATAAATGATCTATTTGTAATCCTTCTGGAATTATACCTTTATGTAACTCATAAGAAATCCTATGTGCACCTATGGATTTACCATTTATCTTAAGTCTACCGTACCCTTTATCAGAAGCCCCTGTCCAAATCCAACAAGTATTGGTTTTATTTACTTTAGACCAGAATCGCTCTTCTATAGATAATTTAGATTTACCATTTACTTTAGCTGTACAAGATCGTGAGCAATATTTTGGATTAAATGTTTCTTTTTCGCAATATAAACAATGTTTTAATAGTTTCATACTTATAATTATAACCTCACATAAAAGAAAAGTCAAGAGACGACTTGACACAAAGACAAAGCTGATGTACTCTTAATTTATCAAAGACTCACAGAGTCAAAGGGAAGGCAAAATGCACAATCTAGAAATTAGACAAGACGGTATAGCAGCGATGGCTTATCGTGAAGCAACTGGTACCCCGTGGCATGGGCTTGGTATCGCTATGTCAGAGATTGACACATATAATACCGAAGAATTAGCACACAAAGCGGGAGCTGACTTTGAAGTAGAGAAGACACCAACCTATCATCTCTTTAATGATGAATATCGTGAGGTGCCAAACATCTACAACATTAGACGAGTTAGTGATGGTAAAGTTTTCGGGCAAGTAAAAGGTGCCTATACTATCTATCAGAATATGACTGGCATCTTAGCACTTACAGAAGCACTTAAAGATCGACCATTGGCTATTGAGACTATTGGTGTACTCAATGATGGCAAAACTTGGGTACTCGTTCGCTTGGACGAGGATATTCTAGTCGGTGGTGTTGACCCTATCCGCCCCTATGTCTTGCTTATTGTCGGTCACGACGGTAAGACTGGTGTACATCTTGCGGATGTTTCTACTCGGGTTGTTTGCCAGAATACTATGAGTGTATCCTTGGGTGAAAGCAAACGCACAGTGAAAGCATCCATCAAGCACCTTAGCACTGTAGAAGCGCGAGTTTCAGAAATGATTAAGGCACTCAATCTTCAGAGCAAAAGGATGATCGAACAAGCAAAACGTTTTGAGATTCTTGCCAATACTAGGAAAAACCCAGAAGAATTTGAAAGCATGATTGATTTTCTTATTCCGATTCCTACTGGTAAAGATATTACAGACCGTGTTATTCGTTCTGCGCAAGAGGAACGTCTGCGCTTGTGGTCGGTCTTTCAGAAATCCGAGACTGTGGAACGAGATACTGCCTATGGATGGTACAACGCCGTCACTCAGTGGGTGTCTCACGATATGCAAGTCAAGGGAATGAATACAAACAGCAAGAACGCAGATTCACAAACCCGTCGTGCTTTGTATAATCTGGACGGTCCCGGCTTTGATCTCAGGTCAAAGGCGTTTAAGCACCTGATGGCAGGTGTAAAGTAGTCGAAAACGAGAACCAAGTCGAGCGGGCTTGGTTACTCAAAATCAAGTATCATCTTCTAATTTTCTACCTAAAGTTTAATTGACGAAATAAACAACACAAGGAATAAAACTGGTATCCTATATAATACAGAGGTTGAGCCAGATCTGTGGACAAAACTTTTGAAAAGAGCAAAATCTTTACCTTGTCTTTACTTTGGGCATAAGAAACAAGAAAGTCTTCAGAGCGGTCTAACATCCCTAGCGGACTATACCTACAATACCTCTGAGAAGCCGTAGGAACGCCCACAGGTGGCATTGAGGGACGAAGAGCTACCTAACTACTACTTTTTTCTAAAAGAGGCTGAAAACGTGTTCCTACAGTTCCTCAGACACGAAATAAAAAGTGACACACTGTTGACACAAAGACTAACTCAAGCTAATCTACATGTAGACGTGAAACGCGCCAATCAGGTATACATGACAATAGGGTATAAAAATAAATAGTAGACAAAGAAAAAAAATTAAGATTAGGTTAATTAAAGAATTTGGTTGGGTTTGTCAGATATGTATGAATCCAATTGATCCATCTATTAAGTGTATAGCCGGAAAAATGCATAAAATGGGAGCAACACTAGATCACATTCTTGCTAGAAGTAGTGGTGGCTCAAACGCATATACCAATCTACGACTAACACATTATATTTGTAATAATGATAGATTAGATGGTACACCACACGGAACTGCCGAGGCAATAAAGAAAAGAAGTGAAGAAAGGGATAGAAAAAGAATGAGTTGGAGTATTATCAGAGTAGCAGAAAAAGAAGATTACATTAGATTAAACAAAACGGCTATAGATATGATCAAGAAATATAACCTTCATGTTGATTATGAGAAGAATCCGTGGTATTCCTTGAGTTTATTTCTTGATATTACTCATAGTGAATTAGCATCAATTTGGCGGAAGCGTCTCCGGCGTGCTTTGAGGGAATCGTCTGCCGAAGGTATTGCTTATGGCTATGTAGGACGATGAGAGAGAGGCAAAAGATATATTGGTATACCTCTTGACACAAAACGCAAAAGGAGGTAGACTATAGATATGACTAACCTAGAACAATACAAACAGAACATTCAAATCATTAGTGAAGTTATCGGATTCGTTCGTGCTTCACATAATCAACCAAACGCCAATACCGTCTCATATCTTACACTCAGGCTTCAAAACCTATTAGATAGAGCATTCGAAACATATAACGAAGAGATAGGACAAGAACTTTGAAATACAAGGTTTGGATTAAAGAAGCTTATCGACAATACTCTTGCGGGGATAAGCAGACAATCTTTAGAATCAGATCTCCTAGACTATAAAGAAGCGGCAAAAAGGAAAAGCAAATGAAACCTGATGATTGGACAGAAGGTAGATTCCCACTTCGTAAAATTAGGAATAATGTGTGGGAAATTATAGGAGAGACTAATAATTACTTTATCTACACTGATCCAATCAGTGTAGCTAAGTGTAGTTGTCCTGATTTTGTCTACAGAAATGATAGGTGTAAGCACATTACCCATTGGTTTCCTTTTGTGGAAAAGAAAGAGGTGTTAATTTTCTAAAGGTACTTGACACAAACCACCTTAGGTAGTAAGATAAGAACACAAAGGAAAGAAAATGAAGTTAAAAGTCAACGAAGATTTTTTTGATTATGTTGAGACGGAAGGTTCAGCTTTTTTGGAAATTCCTGCTTGACACAAACCACCTTAGGTGGTAAGATACAGGAAGTTAAGTTAGATATTCCACTGGTGACACACACTTAGTCTATAGAGTATCCGTCCCTGAGCGTTCTGGTCAAATCAGAACCTTGTACGTTGTATCCATATAGATCAAAAGAAATCGAACAGTATCGGAATCTAATTTAATTATGGGATGAAGCGACGGCTTTAAGTGTAGACGCTGATCACGTCATGCATTGAGTATAGGGAATTTTTATAAAGACGGGATAAAATCCGCGCCCTATATTCGTCCCACTATTTGACACAATGCAAAAAAAGGAAAACTAAACGCACTAGGGGAAGAGTAGAAACAATGATCACGATCACGAAACAAACGACTGATGAACGATCCGAACAAACTTACGCACGCTTAACCGCGTACTATCTACAACAGACTGATTGTCGATTCGGCGCATGCACACTGCCCGCTGTATCTGCTTACATATCCACATATGGCAATATATTCCTGTATTGCATAGAACACACTTCGCGCATCAGCATGCCATTCCGCCCTGAATTGATGGATCGGAGTGTCACAATATGATCGCATGGCATGATCGCCGATACAGTCTACGCTTGGCGCGCGCGATTGAAACGTTGACGGGAGTTTACCCTAGCGTATTCCAAGAACAGAACGAAGGGTATAGGGTAAAGCTTCATCGTTCCGCATGGCTAGGTGTCGAATGTTCGGCGCTTAGTTCTGAGGAGAGATACGCTATAGAACTAGCGTTAGATAATGGCGAACGCGCCGACAGAGTGGACGAAAGGATGATCCGTAGATATGGACGGTAAATACAACGGTTGGGCGAACTACGAAACTTGGGCGGCGAAATTGTGGATCGACAACGACCAAGGTAGCCAGGAGTATTGGGCAGAGACAGCGCGAATGTGTGACAACGTACACGATCTGACGCACAAGCTAGAACGGCATCACTCAGAGAGTATGCCCGATCTTCCTAACGGGATCTATTCGGATCTACTGAACAGTGCGCTTCGCGTGGTAGACTGGTATCAGATAGCGTTGGCACTGAAATTCGGAGTGTCACAATATGATCGCATGGCATGATCGCGTGAACGATCCTCTAGGTGAACTGTACGTATTTAGTGGATGGCACTATTTTTGGGATATGGATTCCTACAGTAGCGTAGAATCGTGGACGCCTAGCAGTGAACCGCGATTCTATATTCCGCATAATCTGATATGGGGAGATTATAGTGGTGACCATGTTACACGCTCCAACTGTCGTGTATTTCTTCGAGAATTTGGTGAAATTGAAGGTGTAATGCATGTAATTGGTAGCTACGACAGCGAGGGCGTAGTTATTCGTGCAGATTGTGTTACGGAAGAAATGCGTGAAGTCTTCCTTGCCTTAAAAGATTATCCTTTGATTGATGCAGAGGATCTATCCGAGCTTGAAAAAGAAATACAAAAGGTGTGTTGGGATTATTGTATCGCATCTGATGTGAGACAAGCACTACGTGAACATCTGGGCGATAACGAAGAGACAAACAGCGCACTAGAAGCACTGGGCGACGACGAACTATTTACACGGGTGGTGGACGCTATGTACGTTTGTAACGAGTATTTTCGATACGAAGATGCAAAAAGTGCATACTTAGATATTGATAAAATTGTTGACAAAATCCGCATTACAGCTTGATTTAATTTATTTTTTTCGCAACCACTTGACACAAAGGCGAAAGTGAGATATAATACCCCTAGTGAATAACAAACGACAGAGCTACAATCGAAATCGACAGAATCAATCAGACACACGACTTAAAGATTGGTTGAATGAAAATTCAACCATAATGCCTGTGCAAAGAGGCACACTGACAATGATTATCGCAGGTGTATTGTTTGTAATCACAAAGGCTTGCGCCGCCAAGTGAGGCAATTAAAAAATGAAGAAATATGAGGATGACGCTCGGCGTCTAGTGTGTGAGGGCGAGGGAGAAGAAGTAGATCGAACATATGGTTCCACGTTTGACAATTTCGACTATAACAGTTGGTCTGTTCGAGAAGATAGTACGTATACTACTTGAAGAAACAGATGAATGAAAACTTGTTGCCCGTGTACACCAACGGCAGAGTGAAATCGCTTAAAACGATTGTAGTGTCAGTTCGAATCTGACCACGGGCACCAACTTTACTAGGAGAAAGAAAGAAAATGAATGACACAATCGAGATCCTGAAAGCCGCGCGGCAACTTATCGAGAAGCGCGAGGATTGGTGGGATGGCAGCGGGGGCGTAGAACAGCGGCTCTGTGCGGTGCAGGCTGTCTCCACGGCCCGCATTCAGTATCAGTCAAGGGGTGGCTTGGCCGGTTGGTTTACTTTGGACGCTCTGTTTGCCGCCCTGCCTCCGGGCGCGAAAATGACCGACGATGTCGGCGCGGTCAGCAGATACAACGACACCCATAGTCATAAGGATGTTCTCGCGCTGTTCGACCGCGCCATTGCGGCGACAGAGTGTGCGGAGGATGAATGGCAAAATACACTTGACGATCAAAGGCGTGAATATGCAGCATCGAGGGGGATATATGACTGGCTTGATAAGTAGTGTAGGAACACCCATAGCCATGAGGACGTTCTCGCCCCTATTCGACCGCGCCATTGCGGCGACAGAGGTAAACGAATGAATGACACAATCGAGATCCTGAAGGCCGCGCGGCAACTTATCGAGAAGCGCGAGGACTGGTGGGATGGCAGGAGGGACTGGTGGGCACAGCCTGCCGGGACGTTTTGCGTGATGCAGGCCTTGGCGAAGGATTTTCATGAACTCAAACGCGCTGACTATCCCACGGCGTGGGAAGAATGTTATGGCGAACTTCTCAATGCGCTTCCACCAACATTGCGTCGGCACGGTCTCGCCACGTACAACGATACCCATAGTCATGAGGATGTTCTCGCGCTGTTCGACCGCGCCATTATGCAGACAGAGTGTGCGGAGGATGAATGACACAATCGAGATCCTGAAAGCCGCGCGGCAACTTATCGAGAATCGCGAAGATTGGTGGGATGGGAAGGCACCCCAATCGCCACGCATGCTCTGTACAGTTCAGGCTGTCTCTATGGCGGTCGGTACCAGTCGAATGGTTGGCTTGGCCGGTTCAGTCGATGGATCACGCCATGCTATTGAAGCTGCTGTAGACACTCTTCGCTCTGCTCTGCCTCCGGGCGATGGGTGGCGCTTAATGATCGGTGATGTCGGCGCGGTCAGCAGATACAACGACACCCATAGTCATAAGGATGTTCTCGCGCTGTTCGACCGCGCGGCCCTCACCAAACCCCTAGGCATTGCCCTTTCCTTCGGCTGGACGACCAGCGGTCTCGGTAAGGACTTCGGCCCTATCGAGGAACTGCTCCCTGGTCCAGCATGGGGGCGCGCACAATGACACAATCTGCACGGCCCAGCGGAAGAGTAAGTAATATAATTGAGAAGCAGTGTCGTGGCTGCTAAGCGTTTGTAGGTATCGTTAAGAACCTACTCCTCCTTTGTGTGGGGCGCGTGATGACCGTCCCTATTGGAAGCTCTACCTGAATTCAATTGAGCAAGAGACGACTGATGACCGTCTCGATCTGTTGGCAGTCAGACTAAAAACTGCCACATTACACCTTGACACATTGTGTCAAGAGTACTATAATGAAAAAGAAGAGGACGAAGAATGACTATGAGATTCATCTTTGATGAGAGCAAGGCGACAGACGCGGCGATTCTCCTGATACGGTTGAACGATAGTCAGTCGATGGATCACGCCATGCTATTGAAGCTGCTGTATCTAAGCGATAATAGAAGAGCTTCACCGGAGTTTGAAGGAATGGCAGAGTTCAGGAACTCTAACCATTCCCATCGACGAACGGTTAATCTTGGAGGATGCAGGTCTCACAAAGGCGGAGATCGACGTCCACATCGCCATGGCCGAAGGGCTGTTCTCAATGCACCGAATGGTATCCTCCATGTCAATGGATTGTGAGTCAGACCACTTGACACAGATTAGCTAGTGTGCTATTCTTGAGTTGAAGCAACGCTACGTTGAGAGACAAAGGTTGGGCGAAAGACTTTAAGAAGCAAACACAATATACACCAGAAAGAATTAAATGACATAGGTGTACATCATCTTTGAGCTTGACACAAATCATCTAAACTGATATACTAGAGATATCAAAGGAGAAAAGGATGAAGACATTTAGAATCACAGTGCCTGAAATCTGGGATGTAACTTACGAAGTAGAAGCAGAAACTGTCGATGAAGCGGTAATGAAGGTATCATTACGTAATATACAAATGGCAGAAAATACTGAAGTAAAAGAACACTATCGAGACTATACATGTAATGATGTTGGAGATCTTACTATAGAAGTAAAAGTATCTGAACATCAATTTGCGAGAATACATCGTGGTTAATCTCAGGCCAGAAATAAAGGCTTTAGTTGATTACTATCATATACAACCATCACAATGCACAAGTAATGCAGCGGTATTACGACATGTTGAAAGAATCAAACAAAACGAATTAGCTGTTGAAATTATTGGACGAGCTGCATCAGAAGCAGGAAGAAAAAGAACAAGTTAATGAAAACTACTATCTATCGCGGTGTTGCTATTGAGGAGCACGACTCTCATTACGCTCTTGGTGTGACCAGCTCTCAGGTCAGGTCGTCTTGGCACGTTATCAGTGTCTACACAGGACTTCATATCTTTGGAGTATATGAAGATGCTAAAGAATTCATTAGATTTGAGCAAACTAAATACAAAGTAGCTTGACACAAAAGCGCAAGTATGCTACTATAAGCATAGAATGAAACACAAAAGAAAGAGGTAAGAAAATTCTAATTCAATACTTGAGGAACAAAGATTTTAGTCCACGCGGTGTAGTGGTAGCAATTGGGCCAGACAAATTTGGATATGCTCTTTGTAGGAAAGACGATGCGCATTTGTTTAGTAAGAAACTCGCTATAAAAATTGCAATCGGCAGAGCAGAAGAATACAATCTAATAGAACTCGTAGAAAGACTCCCATACTCTCTAGTAAACACTTATTTTTCTGTCTATGACCGCGCCCAAAAATACTTCAAGCAATAAATAATGTTAGAAGACGCTATTATCAGCATTACAAACGCAATAATTGAACCAGACCAAAAATTCTATTTATGGAAACAGAATGGTAAATGGTGGGGTCAGATCCAAGGAGATGTTGCTGAGCAATTTCCAGACTCTATTGCAGTAAACGCAGTAGAAGATAGAGAGTGGGATCATTCTTCTATGACAGAAATACAATTGGCAAAGAGGATAGTAAAAGTTCTTGGTAGCCACATCAAGGTGTACTCACCAGAACTAGATACCAACGGAAAACAGAGGAGATTGGCATGAGAATGAGACTTTGGTTAGTATTGGGATTAGTTTGCTATACAGTAGTGATTGTCTTTTTAGATATTACAGATCCTATAGTAAGTCTTAGTGTCTCACTATGGGGTATTCCTGTTTTACTGTACTTAGGGTATTGTGTTTTTGAGTACAGTAATAGTGTTTTTAGTTTTGTAAAAACCAAGTTCTTCACGAAAAAGGAATTGTAAAATGAAGTGTGAATACTGCGGAACAAATACATATATGACTAATCGTTTCTGTAATAAATGTCATATTCAATGGTTAAATAAGAAATCATCGTTTCTTTACGATCTAAGTGCGATTAAATTACCAAGAAATGACTGCTCTTAAATTTAATCTCTTGTACAACCTAAAACGCAAAATAAAGAACTAAATTTATAATTTCAAATTCAGATCTCAAAAAATAGATTTTGATTTTATAATTTTGATTTCATAACTTCATTTTTAATAAATCAAGTCAGAAAGAAAACATCAAATGAAAAACAATAAGTTAGTAATCAATTTATTTTGGAGTGGTTATTCCAATGGATTGTCTTGGCCCGAATTAGATATCAATACAGGTCTTGATATAGAAGTTTTTCAAGAAACTAATGATCGAGCGTGGCGGGAAAGTATCAGAAAACAAGCAATAGCTTTAGGTAAAGCTATTCACGGAATGACACCAGATGTAGCGTTTTCTGATGAATGCCCTGACTGTGGTGAAGTTTCTGGTTATGATGGTAGTGATTGTCTATGTAGACAAAATGCAAAGATTTGAGTAAATTAGATAGCATAAAAATCTTGACACAAATTATCAAGGATGCTATACTTATTATACTAAGAAAGCAGAACAAGGAATAAAATAATGGAAACTCACGACAAACACGCGACATCAAGAGACGCAAAAAGGCAAAAGAATAAGAAGATGAATATGAGTGGTAGAAGTCTTTTTACAATCCAAAGAGCAGAAGCAGATAGAGCAGAGCGAATTGACCAGCGCAGAGTACACAAAGCCAATAGCGCAATAGAACGAAAAAGAGAAGTATTCTAATAAAAGAACATCAATTATCTTTTTTTAACATGCAAACAATATGGGCACTGTATTAGCGTATCAGGAGTTTATTGTTGTATTTGTGAAAAATAAACCATTGGGCTACGCTTTAAATTTCACTGAGATTTTTCCCCGTGATTTTACTATATACATATATAGGCGCGCGAAGCCATTAAAAAAAAGTAGAACCCATGTTCTAATCAACATAATCACTTGACATAACGTGGGGTAGGTTGACACAAATAGTAGACGACTGTTTCACGTGAAACATTAGAACAAGTGTTCTACTTGACCCAAATCGACCAGCGTGCTATTATTGCATTGTTGATGAGGGAAACGCCTTACAACAAGGAAAAAGTCATCAAACGAAATAGTATCTCAAATCAGAACCCACATGATCCCGTCCCTACGATCGAGCTGACTGACAGTAGATTTGACTCGACTACCTTCACGCTCGATAGTGCAGAGGCCCATACGCCTATCTGTATTTCGTTCTGGGAAGACAATATGGGCTATGATCTGTGGATCTCCGAATATGACGCCAAGGCGCTCGTCAGGAATCTCAAGAATACCCTCAAGGAATTCTCAAAAAGGTCAAATTAACCCTTGACACAAAAGCAAATCTGACTTATATTAAGTGAGTCAGGAACAAAACACAACATCTGACGTGGCAAACAAAGGAAAGAGGCAAATCAATGGCGACACTTGAAATTATTCGGGAATCAGAAGCTCCGACTGAGGTCGGCAAGGGTAAGCGTGGACGAGGACGCCCTCCACTTACTGAGGCCATCAAGGCTGAGCGTGCAGAGGCCAAGGCGGCTGAACGTCTTGCCAATCCACCTAACCCCCGTGGGCGACCGTCGTTCACGGCAGAACAGAAGGCAGAGACTGCTAAGGCGCGTCTTGTGAGCATTGCGGCTGAATCGTTCAGTCACCTTGATTACACTATCGTCAATGGTGTACCGGTCTTTAAGACGCTCTTTGGCAAGCTCGTAAAAGTAAAGAGCTAACAGTCAGGGACGCTACGAAGTAGTATACGTACTATCTGGTATCGACAAGTCAGATCGCCCTTGACACAAATCCCCCGACGTGCTAAGATTACATCAGGAAGTGAAAGACATGAAACGAACACTCACGAACATGACTATCGAGATGAAAATTCACGAAGAGCGTGACGAAGATGCTCGCCGTGACTTGTTTGCTGCGGAATTTCGCGCGAAACTCGCTGCCGAGCGATTGGAAGAATCTCGCGAAAGACTGCGAAAGTATTTTCTGCTTCACGGGTAGCATGTCAAGCGAGAGCGGCGCTTGACACAAATCCAAACTTAAGCTAAGATAGTCTTAATGAAATCACAGCTAACTTTTTTTGGGAGAGAATCATGAATCATTCAGTCAAAATTAACCGGGCGCTGTGTACCGTCCAGCAGGCCGGTTATCACACCGGACAGGCGACATGGGCAGCAGTAATAGCGGATATCAAGCCCACACTTTTCGACAAGCTATCAAGCGCCGAGTTGGCAGATGTGGTAATGTCCGTTATGACCGCCCATCGGGGCGGTCGCGCTCACGAATCGCGCGCCATTCTTGCCGAAGGGGCAATTTGGGACGGTGCAAAGCTGCGAGAAATTTCGTCTTAATTTCTGTGTGGCAATTCCATGAGGAAGTTGACACAAATACCTATTTAAGGTATACTTAAGAAGTCAAGTGCTATCGAAACCGCGTTCACTGACGAAGTGGGAGTGGCCTACGCAACCCGTGTGTAGGTTGATTGGTGATAAATAATCGTACAGTCTGGTTTGTGAGTCAGACCACTTGACACAAATTAGCCAGTGTGCTATTCTTAATGAGTTGAAGCAACGCTATTCAAACCCTATCTGTTGCAACAGCGGGTATCGAAATACAGTCTGGTGAGTACCAAAGCCCAGACCGTTGCGACATCAAACCGGCATCTACCTTGCGGGCAACGAGTAGAGTGACAGCACGAAATAGACGGCAACGCTTAGCCCTCATGCGGTTAATAAGAGGGCAATTAAAACATCAAGACGCACTAAAGTTAAAGCAAAGTGCAAGAACACAAAGACACCTTAGTTATTATGGTTAAATAACAATTATTCAGACTTGACACTAATGCTCTAGGGTGTTAGTATTAAGAAGTCAAAAATGCGTATGGGTTCCTAATTCGTAAAGAATCCCGGTACCTGTATTTTTGACGACAGAAGTCTGCCCTGTAGGCGCAGGATGAGGCACGGGTAAAACAACCGTGCGCCTTCATAGAAGGTAGTTACCCCTATCGGCTCATTGAAGAGGTAGGGGATCTATGCCTTTGGCTACTGACGGTTATCATGTAGTGGTAGTACTTAGGATGTTCAGCGATCACTACACAGGCTTAATCGGGATGAGGAAGATACATCCGCCGATAGTGCAACGCTGAACTACTTACTTGACACAAATCAAGAGCGATGATACTATAGGTACATCAAGCAATCGAGGAAACAAAGATGGAAAATTCTTGAGAGGATAAAATAAATGTTGAGGAAGATTCAACAATACGACATCGAGATATCCTACGATCATAGCCAATACTTTACTCTCAATCTTTGGCGTCAGTCTTATATGGACTTTGACGACCTTGCTACAGGTATTGGTCAAAGCGAGCGTGATGCGGCAGAGGACGCTTGTGAGCAGATTACACATCAAGGTTACGATACCAGTACGATCGATACTTCCGCATACTCAGGGAACTACACACAATTGTGTGAGTGCTCAGAAGATGATGATTGTGACCATCATTACTTCGTAACCATCAGAGTAAAGTGAACTACCGAAGCCTGTTTGACACAAATCCCCTATCGTGCTAAGATTACATCAACAAGAAAAAGCGAATGAGGAAAAGAAAATGAAAGCAACCGTAATTCCGTTGTCCTTCGGTAATAATAGGGCATACATTGTAGCGGCACGTACTTTCCATGAGCTTACTATCAGAGAAAAGATCAAGGTATTGAATGTCTTTGCTAGGATTGCACAACAAGATCCTTTTTCCCCACATAGGAACAATATCCAGCAGTATATTCTTAGTGGAACTATGTGGGAAGGGCATTGGTACGGTGGATCTAAGTTTGGGTGTAAGCACCTTGACACAAACCTCAATCTAGGCTAAGATTACATCACAGAACAGTCGAGGAAAGCAAAATGAAAGACAAATTGTTTCATGCACACTATGGCGGAGCGGAAGCGTGTATAGCAGTCCCTGAGACGCTGTACGATGTGATTCTGGATTATGGATGGGCGTGTCCATATGGTACAAAACAGGCAGCGAAGAATGCCGCACCATTCTATCCACAATTGGCAATCGCATTTGCATACAACCTTCTTAATAATCTCACAGTAAAAGAATTTGAGCACGGTGGAGACAGGCCAGCACGTATAGCACTAGATGCCATCTATAGGTGGTATACATCTGATGCTTCCAACCTTATGGGTGGTTGACACAAATACCTTTCAGTGCTAAGATTACATCATCAAGCAAGTGAGGAAAGAACATGTACACAGAACCAGAAGCACGATATGTCAAGCGCAGCACCCCGTGGGGTACGTCGGAGACCGCTCGTACCTATGGCCCTGGTATCATCAGGTACGAAACTCCGTCACACGGCGGCTACATTCTAGGCAAGCGTAGGAACGCCGAGATTGATTCCAGGTGGAGTATAGAAGAAGGTATCTACGAAGAGGATTGCGATTGGTCAATCGTTGCTCTCACTTTCCCCCAATACTTTTCTTCCGACGATGTTGCGATCGCACATAGCACCGCTCGACGGTGGCATACGGTGGCATACAAATCAATCTACGGAGACGGAGATTAGATATGGGATTAGTACAAACAATGGTGATGATTGCCCTTGCATTATGGAGTGCCCTTGGTTCCATGTTTACTGTACCTGATATTCAGGTACATGATTCGTCTACTAGTGATAATGTAGATTTTCGCGAATATGAACGCATTTGGGCCGCATGGACTTATGTTGCTGAAGGCAGTTGTGTAATCTGGGTACCACCAGTATGGCAAACATATCCTGCTCAGCTTCAACAGAAGATTATTACACACGAAGTCGGTCATTGCCTTTGGCTGAATCATATCGAAGGCGAAGGAATTATGGGAACCGGAGAGGGCTATGAATTAAGTGCGGCGGATCGCATGGAAATGTGGCGGGTGCATCCCCCACTATTCAGGGTATATGTGCCTTTCTAAGATTGACACAACGTGTCACTTGACACAAATAGGTTCTGCTGCTACAATAAACGCACCAAGGAAAAGGAACAAACATGAAACTACGCACCTATCATGGAATAACCGTTGATCGTATTGAGCACTCAGACATGTATTCCGCCCTAGTACCAGACTATGGTTATGTTAAAGCAGATACTCTTTCTGGTATTCGTTGGATGATCGACTTTGCGCGCACAAAGATAATTTGACACAAATCTCCCAGCGTGCTATGATTACATCAAGGAAATGAGGAACAAAGAAGTGTCAATAAATACTTTCGACATAGCCTACGCCATATGGCGTGAATCTGCAAAGGCAGAAAGCACTGCAAGGATGGCGAGTAGTTGGAGGCGCAAATCTTCCCACCCTATGCCCATCGAAGATGAAGCGTGGTATGAAACAGCAAAGGCGGAAGATGCCGCATGGCGAGCAGTCCCGTGGCAGTACAGAACGGGAGTTGACACAAATACCTAAGTCTGGTATATTAAGTACACAGAGGAAAAAAGAAGGATGGACATAATGGAACTTGTGGGCAAAGTGATGGTAGATTCTGGTCAGGTGATGGTAGGCGATCCCTGCTATCTTGATCGGTTTGTTACACATGGAAACAATCTTAATTTAGAGCCAGAGGATTGTAAGCTGCCATACGCATATAGCTACGAGGGCGCTTGTCAAGCATCAAATTCTAAGGAACGTTCAGGTGACCTAGACAGCGGTTATGCTGTAGCAGTGGAAACAGGCTACGGTGATGGATTTTATCCCGTATATGTAGAGAAGAATCGAGAGGGTCGAGTAGTTTCGATGCACGTATTTTTCGACGATGATCCTAACGAAGATTGATGCCCGCCGCCACCTGCGAACTTGTGGCAAACGCATGGGACCTGCTAGCGGATTGGCCCCTATGATGACTGATCTCGTGAAGGTGGGCCGCAACAACCAGCGACCGGCATACCCGACGAGCGTGACGTTGCTCACATTTTGGGCGGGCAACGTCACAAGGCCAACGCGGGCGGCCCCAGATGATGATGCAGAAAAGTGCGCCACACTACAGGAGAAACTATATGACTAGTTGGTTTTCGAGTACACTGAATGAAGATAAGATGGAATTGTTTATTGATTTGTATGAAAGAATACAAAGCGAAAGTGATGAAAAGCTAGAAATCAAAAATATGGATCAATTGGCTTTTTCTCTTCGCAATGGACGTTTCTCCCCTACTCAACAGTTCTTTCCTCAAGTCCTGGATATCATAGAAATTGAATATACACACAAAGCGATTCACGCATGGTTACGTACCCCAAATATCTAGGTTTGACAGGTTTAGGGAAAGAGCACTCATTATTATGCTTATTGACACAAATGCCCTTTGATGATACACTGTGAGTAGTTAGAAACAATACAAAGGTGGACACGATGAAAGTTTGTGAGCGATGCAAGACGATATACACAACGTCTAAGAGCACATCAAGCCTACGGCTGACCTATTGCAGCAATCTTTGTGAGATTGGAGCACTTGGGTTCAGTATTGAGGGCATATTAAAAAACACAATTACGTTGAAGGAAAAAGTAAATGTTTGAATTATTCTTCTTCGCTATTCTTTGTTTCACTTTCGCGATTGCGGGATTGTTCATAGAGTAATGGAACACGAAGTAAGTGTCTCAGACCGTGGGGGATGCTGTGACGATCATCCCTATAGTGGATACGTCGCTTTCTGCTATGACTGTAATGATTCCGTAGGATCTAGTAGTGATTGGTCGGATGCACAAGCACAAGCAGAAGAACACCAAGAAGAACAAAACAAAATAGAGGAAGAGGTACACAATACAGCATGGCCGAACTAATAGGGCGCAAAGGACGAGAAGTCTATGATCCAAAGCGATGGATTGATCTAGGACGTAAAGACGTACAATATCATGGTGACGATGATCCCCGCATCAAATATGCACGTCCGAACTACATTGACAGCACTGGTACTCCAGTATGGGAGCACGAAACCTCAAGAGAAGCAAACACACGAAAAACAGAGTACAATAAACGAAACGTAAGTCGAAGAGTTAAAGAGAAACAGATAGACTTGACACAAATCTCACAGAGTGGTAATCTGTAAATATGACAGATAGAACAGAGATCAACAGAGCACTAAGCAAATCAATCGCTTACCTCAACGTGAACAAAAAAATAGAATCCCGAGCGTGGGCAATGAGGATCATTGATGAAATGGTCAAATTGAATCTAATTTCATACGAGTATATTGGTACACAACTATCAGATAGAGATCCGTATCTCGCACATATAGATTAGACATTAAAGATTTCAGAAACTAGATTTTATATTTAGAAATTGAAATCTAGAATTTGAATTTTGAAATATGGCGAATAGATCGCCATGCAGCTCTATTTCAAGGAGAATGGTCATGTTCGAAGTTCTAGTGTCTTCTGATCGAGGCTGGATAGCCGTTCAATGTGCGTGCTCAGTAGGTCGTGCAATGTTCCGGGACGAGATCGCGGCGAACGCGGCGATCACAAAGCACGTGCAAACATGTGGCGCGGGAACGGAGGACCAGTCGTTCCGTGCCTTTGCAACAGAAATGCTGGTGATATGATAGGGTCGCACGCCGCACGTAGAATTATTTGGTGGTTTAGGTTCCGAGATAGAAGGGCAGTAAAAGAGGAGGCTTAATTTAAAGTAGAAATAATTTGAAAAATGAAAAAATACATCCTGATTTCTGGATATATGTAAAATGGTACAGATTATGGGATAAAAGCTTCATTCCCCCTACTAACGGGAGTAATCCCATAATTAAGAAAGAAAATAATGGTTATTCAGCTAATAAAGCATTTTTGAAGTGGGAGAATGGGGAAAGGGCTTCAACTAAGCATCCCAGGTTGTTATTCTCCGCATTACAGGGCAAAGTCAACCTTAATTTTCAAATTAAGCAGTGGGCGGAAGGATTTATTGAATGCGGAGGAAAGAATTACTTAGAAGAGATAAGACTTGAATTTCCTTTTCTAAGAAATTGGGTTTTTGAATCTATAGTAAAGAGCAATTTGAAAAATGAAAAATGTAATGCGCATGGTTAGGGGGATTTTTCCGTGATTTTTTAATATACGCATATATAATGCGTGCGACCCCCAAATCGTTTTTTTTTTTCAATTAAATCGAAAAAATCGTGAAAAAGTGTTTCACGTGAAACATTGGGGATCGTAATAAATATCAGATCACCAGCCTTATCATTTGTTCGATTTGACACAAATGCAGAAATGTGGTAAGCACAATCGAGACCGTCGATAACTTGACTCAAATCTCCCAGCGTGCTAAGATTGCATCAGGAAGTGAGAAACGCCATGGAAACAATTATCTGCCGATGTTGCGGTAAAGAATTTATGCCCATCTTCGATATGCATCCGATCCATACGACATGCATTGCAAGGCACTGGGGAAAACACGCACGAAGGATCGCCTTTACCAAATGCAAGGAATTCGGCCCGCGATGGGCCTCGGACAAGTGTCGTTGACACAAATCGACTCCCGTGCTAAGATTACATCAGGAAGTCGAAGGAAGTCGCCAGAAGTAGTGATATTGCACTGCGCGGGGAATTATTTTTACCCGGCCTAGGAAATGGACACATCTGGCATATATGGATGTGAAGGCGACTTGACACAAATCTCCCGACGTGCTAAGATTGCATCAGCAAGTGAAGGACGTGACCCATGCCTGTTTACGCCACCGTTTACCGCGAAGTGTTTGCATCAGCCGACGCTCTCAACGCATTGACAGACGCCGCCCGTGAGGCGTTCGATGCGCTGGGTGGCGACGAGCGACACGATGCCTACACCGCCGCCATCGCCGCCCACCTTGACGCCTACGCCGCCGCTCGCAAAGTCTGGGCCATCGTATGGCGGGCACTCGACACAAATCCCCCGACGTGCTAAGATTGCATCAGGAAGTTAAACTTTGGAAGTGAGAAACCACCATGGCATCAGTTAAGACACTCCGAAAATCTGCACTCGAATCCTGCACGTGGCATGGGCATAGCATGGGTCAATTCCATCATTGGCCAGCGTGGGCGTGGGCGCAGTGTCAAAATTGTGGTGCTATGGTACACGTAGAATCTAACCCGCCTAACGGGATTGATATCGCTGGAGATGCGATCTCTCTCAATTGCCTAGGATCTCGATTCTAGGCAGGACGGGTTGACTCAAATCGATCCCCATGCTATGATAGCATCAGAAGGAATTGAGGAACACCATGCCAGTCACCTATGAGTACCCGATAGCAATTCGCAACGGCGAAGGTCGCACGGTTCGCGTTGAATTGAACGTGGACGATGCTGCCGACTATCTTCGCACGAACGGTTATGCGCTTCACGTTTACCAGCCGGGCGATAGGAACGAAACATACGCGGGCCATGCTCCGCTATCGTTCTGGATCAATCCCGAAGAAAAAGGCGCGTACGCCTTCGCCAGCATCGATCGCCGATGGTAAACAAATAACACTGCACGGGAGTTGACACAAATCGACTCCCGTGCTAAGATTACATCAGGAAGTGAAGGAAGTCGCCAGAAGTAGTGATATTGCACTGCGCGGGGAATTATTTTTACCCGGCCTAGGAAATGGACACATCTGGCATATATGGATGTGAAGGCGACTTCCCTTGACACAAATCTCCCGACGTGCTACGATGGTCTTACCAAGTGACGTGACCCATGCCCTGGTCTTGGACAAGGGTAGGGTAGTTGACACAAATAGCCCAGCGTGCTATGATTACATCAAGGAAATGAGGGAAACAAAATGCTTGTTCTTAACCGTCCTATCGAGCACACGCATACGATGCGAAACGTAAATCTGGCATTCGATAATCGGGATAATCCTGATGATGCTCGACACTGGGCGATGGCTGCGGCATTGGAAATGGTAGCGGCTGGATTGCTTACCACACGGGATCTGCGGGATGCTGCGAAAACATGGGACATCGACCACAAGGGCAGTTGACACAAATCCCCCGACGTGCTAAGATTACATCAGGAAGTGAAAGAAATGCCCTACCCTCTCATCGTCACTCGAACCCATATCGTTCGTGAAGCTGGACCCGTAACGATAGAGTTTCGCGATCTTAATGGTGAGAGTTATGACGTACTCACCATTCAGCAGGACGAGATAGGCTATGCTGCTGGATATCGCTACACGGCACGCACGAAGGCCGAGGCTAAAATGCTACTTGCTACTGGCAATTGGACGGTATCATAAGCATCACTTGACCCAAATCCTCCGGCGTGATATGATTGCATCAGCAAGTGAAGGAACGTACTCTATACTTAGTACATCAGGTGGTCGGGAAACGCCGACACTGGTAAGGGAGACACCCACCATGCTTACGATCGCTTCCCGCATATTCGACCCGTCGAAGGTACGGCGCTCACTTGAAGCTCGGTTCGAGAGCCGAGAATCATACGAAGATCGCCTAAGCGCGGCGCTCCGCTCGGCAGCGCTCGGCTGCGCCTGCGGGCGATGCGGCGTCCTAATCACGGATTACAATTACGGCAGTGGGTACGGGGTCATTCCAGAGTGTGACAAGTGTGAGTATCGGTCCTGGCGCGCATAACACACTCGGCCTCCCGAGGAAGTGAGAAAGTCAGACCTTCCTTGACCCAAATCTACTCCCGTGCTATATTGTAGAAGTCAAGTTGTGGCTACGTGAAGTTAGACCACGGGTTTGACCGGGGATGTTCGGCGACCATATCAGGCTGAAATAGGCTCATGAAGGTCGGGCTGCCAAGAATGCAACGTCGAACTACCCACCTTGACCCAAATCGATCCCCATGCTATGATGACATCAGGAAGTGAGGGCAGTTGACACAAATCCCCCGACGTGCTAAGATTACATCAGGAAGTGAGAAAAGCAATGGCAACTAATCATGGTTTCGGAGTCTGGATTCCGAACTCACAAAGGATCGCCGTGAATTATTCAGAAGAGGGCAATCTTCAGAATGCAGAAGATTCTCAGGTAGTTTACGTCCGTAGTGGTTATCCCGCTGCTATCGTAGTGGCAACTCATTACGAGGGCGGGCAACCCTACCGTTGCTACTGTGAGTAAAAGTGGCTTGACCCAAATCGACCAACGACATGGGCAGTGAAATACCATTCATCAGCTTACACGACCTATGGTGTGCCAGACAAAAATGAGCTACGACGATGACCGCGAAGAAGGAAAAAGACTAAACGCCGAAGAGGCGTGGGAAAATATGGGCGGACATTATCACATGCAACACACTGAATACTGTCAATCAGATTGTAACAATTGCAATTGCTGTAAATGTGAAAACTGCGGCAATTGCGAAGAGTGCGCGGAAGGTGAATGGCAAAATATGTTTAATGATCAAAAGCGTGAATATGCAGCATCGAGGGGGATATAATGGCAATTGGATTTCGGGATCATATGACGCCACGGATAGAAAGTTTGGGATTCAATAATTTTCATGTGTTGGGATTCAATAATTTTCGTGCTGGTAATCATACGGTAAGTGTTCAGGCTAGTGAATATCATTATTGCGAACCAAAAGTGACAGGGTTTATCGCTAGAATCGTACACTAAGTTTGAAGTAGCAATATGGAGAACCCCCACCGACGACGTTGGAATCTCGAAAATATGTCCACATGATTTGCCTTTTGAGTGGGTAAGTAAATTTGAACCGCATTATGAACACAGTTGTGTCAGTGTGGCGGGATTTGTAGATAGTGATACAGTTCAACAGATTGTTTATGATCTTTGTGATGCAGGAGTTACGGAAATTGCTACGCGATAACATTCCAAAGATTCGCATCAGCGTGCTATGATAGCATCACAAAGGAAGTGAAGGGATCGATTTGACACAAATCCCAAAGTGTGGTAGTCAAATCATCGAGTTGACACAAATCCCCCGACGTGCTAAGATTACATCAGGAAGTGAAGGAGAACCCCAAACAATGATAACGAATTTAGTTCCCGTTTCACAATCCCTATATGGCGAGCGTGCAACACACCTGGTAGATGACGACGATCGATACGATGCGCCTACGTATCGCGCGATATGCGGGCGAACAATTCGGGCGAATGGTGCGAACTGGTCGCCGGATCAATCGCTGGTATGCGGGACGTGTATCAGGGTGGAGAATGCACGGGAGATAGCGCTCATGTTCGCTTGACACAAATCCTGTCTGATGCTATGATAGCATCAGACAAGTGAAGGACGTGACCCATGACCCCCGCGATGGAAATTACAGAGTACGACATCGAAATATGCTGGGATAGCAGCCAATACTGGCACGGCGCTGGCCTGACTTATACGGACTTTGACGACATTGCCACAGGTATTGGGCAGAGTAAGCATGAAGCGGCAGAGGATGCCTGTGAGCAGCTTGCATGTCAAGGCTACGATACCAGTACGATCGATATTTCTGCATACTCAAAGAAATACGTATTTCTTTGTGAATGTGCAGAAGATGATGATTGTGACCATCATTACTTCGTGACTATCAGAGTGAAGTAATGCGCCGCGTCGCCGACGCCCTACCCTCTTGACGCAAATACTTAAGTATGGCATACTTAAGTCACAAGGTTGAGGGAGACAAAAAATGCGAATCATTGGAACGAGAGATCCCAACGTATTCATCGCTCAGCAAATTCTTGTGAATCAAGCTGACAATGTTCGACAGCGAACAGATATCTGCGATTGTGACAAAATGCGTGTAAAGACTAAAAGAATGCTTGACGCAAATAGTCAAACACGCTAAGATAGCTACAGCGAGGTAAGAAATGCGAATTTTACTCAATGGCAAAACCCGAAAGGGTAAGAACAAAATCCACGAGGCCGATAGTCCTGTTTCTTGGATTATCCTTGATCAAAGGGAGTCCGTTAGCTTTTCCCCAAAGAGTGGCCCTTGGATCTTTATTCGACCGAATAACGATATTCAAGGCAAAGAGCGATGGGTGGCGCTTACAAATGATCGAGACTTCGATGTAACCTTGACACAAATCGAGTTCTAGGCTAAGATAGCTACAGCGAGGTAAGAGATGATAGATACGCACGGAACCGTCCGATCGACCACGGACACGCGGGGCGATGCGGAGAAAACGGGATGATGCCAACAGGGGATGTTATAACTACTGGAATTACATATGAAACAACGTATGTAAACGGCCATCAGAACATTACTTTAATGCGTGAAGGAAAAGAGATAGGAGCTATTCAGGAACGCTCTGTTGGGCATTGGCTTCCGCGTAGGGGAATTGGTATTCAATCCCTTATGCCTATTATCTCTTGGAAACTAGAAGATCCCCATAAGGCTATTTTATGGATTCTTTCAGATGAGCCGGGATATTAAAGTCCATCAAATAGCGTGATGGGAAGATGAGTCGACCACATCAATTAGAGTCATCACATCGACCCCGGAGCACGCGGGGCGATGCGGAGAAAGTCAAATGAACGCCTACGATGTCCATACTGTATATCCGATTCTTACGCCCATAAATACCATTATCCTTTGGCCAAAATATGGATCGCCCGTAAAATTTGAACATGGCGCACGATTTATTGAACGCAATCGCCGATGGAATCGCATTCTTAAATCATGGGATCTTACCATCGCAATAACAGCTCATGATCCATATTTAGGCGAGTATACATCACAAAATATGGTGACATATTGCGCTAATGAAATGAATTTTGAGGCTGTAGCATCATAATGCTGGTAGGGTTCATCTATCGACCCCGGACACGCGGGGCGATGCGGAGAAAACTAATGGAAGCCACACAAATAAACCTAGATTCATTCTACGAATACTTGAAAGAAGAGTACACTCGCCTCTTTCGAGAAGATCCCGAATACATGTATCCAGCCACTATCACTACGCCAGCATCGCTCGCACGCAGCATGACGCTTTCCCTTGATAATGGAACGGCCAATAAGGACGGAAAAGCTGTAAAGAATGCTTGCAAGTACTTTAGCATTCCTCACACCTACAAGGCAATTCGAGAATTCCTTGATGCAAAATAAGATGCAAACCGCAAAGATTCTCACAGGAACTAGCAACGGAACCGCCCGAAAGGGTAAGAACAAAATCCACGAGGCCGGTAGTCCTGTCCGGTGGTCGAGGCGCTCCTTCTTGGTACGTTGCGATACTTGTGGATGGGAAGATGAGTCAGCCACATCAGTTGGAGCTGGAAGATTGATAGATACGCATATCCAGAGGAATTTCTAAGATGCAAACCGCAAAGATTCTTACAGGAACTAGCAACGGAACCGCCCAAGTAAAAGTCAGTGGATACAGGATTAATCAATTCTTTATTCACCGAGAATACACTACCGGAAAGGAATCCGGCAAGTGGATAATCACTCACGAAGTAACTGGCTTAAAACTCCCGGGAAGATATGCCACGGTATGGGCGGCAAAAGAAGTTGCCAAAATGCTGACAAGTTTATGCTGGGGGAAGATTACTCTGGAGAATTCCAAGAACATGAAAAACGATGCAATGCAAGAAGCGGTGAAAGAATACATGGAAACAACGAAGGGAATGTGTGGCGCTTGACACAAATACTTAAGTATGCCATACTTAAGTTACAGAAATGAGAGAACAAATGTTCACCCTGCACGAAGTTATCTGGGCATCAGAAGAAGTTAAGCGACAGGGGGATGGACCAGAGTTCGTTCCTTACATGTTGCGTGCATGGGATCATGCAAAGAGTTTTCCTTCCGTGACTCACACCGAGACTATCAAGTTTATTGCTGGTTTGGTGTTAGGCAAACCGTCTTCAGCGGAGTATGCCAAAGTTACCAGAATGTTCGCCAGTGGGGACAAGGGAGTTGATCCTAGCAATATCCCGCGCGCCATGGAAAGTCTCGCCAACGCCAACGTAGACGCCCTAGAATGGTATCGTGAATTCGAAACCATCCACCCTTTCATTGATGGCAACGGACGTACGGGTTCCATAGTTTGGAATATCCTAGCGGGCAATGTTGATCATCCCGTCACTCCTCCGCAACTTTGGGGATAGGTTGACACAAATCGACTCTCGTGCTAAGATTACATCAGGAAGTGAGAAAAGCAATGGAATTCGGATTCTGCATTGAATGTAACACCCTGACTCCTAACCTGCTTTGCGACGATTGCGCCGCCAGATTAGAAGTAGAATGGGTGGAATCCCAGAATGGTATCGTGAATTCGAAACCATCCACCCTTTCATTGATGACTCTCGTGCTAAGATTAACATCAGGAAGAGCAATGGAATTCGGATTCTGCATTGAATGTAACACCCTGACTCCTAACCTGCTTTGCGACGATTGCGCCGCCAGATTCAAAGTAGAATGGGTAAAATCCCAGAATGGTATCGTGAATTCGAAACCATCCACCCTTTCATTGATGACTCTCGTGCTAAGATTAACATCAGGAAGTGAAGGAAAAAACAGGGTAACTTGTATGTATTGTGGCAAGGAAACAAACGAACCGACTTTCCATTCCGATGAACACCGCAAAGATTGCGACTGGCGACGTAGACGATTCTGGGCGAGTCCTTAGGGATCGCTAGTCTGCTATTGGGCTTCGGGCTTTTCGACAGTAGTAGAGATTCAAATTTCAAATTTTAGAATTCAGATTTGAGAAATTGAATTTGCGTTTTAGAATTTAAAATTTGAATTTTGAAACATCCAGATCATTCAGACACTGTAGGATTCGATTCTAAGCCTATTTTTAAGCACTCTAAACATGCCCCCAGGCACAGTAGGATTCGATTCTTTAAGCGTATAACAATCAAAAACGCTACCGTAGTAGCTAGCTATTTGCTTCACTCAAGAAAACAACGCAGAAAAGGCAAAGAAGAGACATAACATACCCCTTTGCTTGACTCAAATGTCGAACGATGCTATACTAAGCACATCCAAGAAAAACCAAGGAACACAAAATGGTATTGACAGTCACAGAGAAAAAAGAAGCAATGTCAATGGTACGAATGGAATACGGTGACAATGATCCATGGGGTACTACAATGTCACACATGTTCGCCATTGCCGACGTAATCTATCACGACGTACTCTATCCCGACGGTGAGAATCTACCGGCTGCATGGCAGTACATGCACTCGCCCGTGTGTGGTGGTGTGGATACGAATCCTTCATGGCCTGACGCGGAATACTCCGATTATTTGGTACGTGGTGAGATGACAATCGATCAACTTCTCTATGCTGGTAACGTATTGAACAGATATGCTAGTGTGTTGACCAAAGCTGGTCTAGCCTACTAGCATAAAGTGTTCAAACTTAAAAATAAAGCACACTTAAATTTTACCCTTCGTGGTCCGCCGCGCGGGGTATTTTTTTTACTCGCGCCAGCGTCCGCGCCAAAATTCGTATGAATTTTCCCATGATTTTTATATACGCATATATACTCACGCGCGCGCGAGAAGTTGACAGTAATCCCGACTTGACATAACGTTTAGAACAAATGTTCGACTTGACACAAATCCCAAAGTGTGCTAGACGCGGGCGAATGTTTCACGTGAAACACTGAACTTGACACAAATCCCAAAGTGTGGTAGTCAAATCATCGAGTTGACACAAATCCCCCGACGTGCTAAGATTACATCAGGAAGTGACAAGAAATGCAATCGGTATCAGAACAAAATGGCGAGCGTGAACTACGCGCAGAGATTAAAATTCATGAAGAGCGATTCGTCGAATTGTGCGACGCAATCGTCGCAAAGCAGGTTAGGCGTGACGAAGATGCTCGCCGTGACTTGTTTGCTGCGGAATTTCGCGCGAAACTCGCCTCCGAGCGATTGGAAGAATCTCGCGAAAGATTGCGAAAGTATTCGCTTCTTCACGGGTAGCATTATGTCAAGCGAGAGCGGCGCTTGACACAAATCCCCCGACGTGCTAAGATTACATCAGGAAGTGAAAGACATGGCACTCCAGGTTTACAGCGAAGCTCGCGGTCTTAAGACTCTCAGGGATGGCGTTACGCTTGAAAGATATCAGGCGTCTTACCCTGATGCCATAATCGCCAACGTGAAGGGAAAACAGCCGACCTATGCTACCCTAGAAAGGTGGATGATGGACGGCGTGGCACGCGCCATAGACGGCTGTAGTGGCATCGAACCCGATGGAACGTGTTCGCATGATCAACCATCGTGGCTCGTGGCCTTGAGCCTAATCTAACATTATGTCAAGCGAGAGCGGCGCTTGACACAAATCCCCCGACGTGCTACATTGTAGAAGTCAAGCGGCGCTGTTCTATTACGGTTTATTCAAGGACACAGGCTGCAACGATTGCCAGCCCGCCGCTTGACACAAATCCCCCGACGTGCTAAGATTACATCAGGAAGTGAGAAAAGCAATTTTGGCAGCACAGAACGGGAGTTGACACAAATTCCCCGACGTGCTATATTGTAGAAGTTAAGGAAGCTACAACGGACATCGCCACAGAACTAACACAGTCCCGATCCGCTTAGTAGCGTTGGGGTTAGGGAATGAGTGGCGGGACGACGCCGGTACAGTCTGGTATAAATAGAAGTCAGACCTTCCTTGACCCAAATCCCAAAGTGTGGTAGTCAAATCGATGATTTGACACAAATCCCCCGACGTGCTAAGATTACATCAGGAAGTGAGAGGGAGACAAGAAATGCAATCGGTATCAGAACAAAATGGCGAGCGTGAACTACGCGCAGAGATTAAAATTCACGAAGAGCGTGACGAAGATGCTCGCCGTGACTTGTTTGCTGCGGAATTTCGCGCGAAACTCGCCTCCGAGCGATTGGAAGAATCTCGCGAAAGATTGCGAAAGTATTCGCTTCTTCACGGGTAGCATTATGTC